>ENA-ORXI01000010-ORXI01000010.1-sediment-metagenome-genome-assembly--contig:-NODE-10-length-115212-cov-18.297147_pt1 | contig 115212 bp, 106 predicted proteins | sample MGYA00237861_ERZ511468 | MGnify/ENA primary metagenome ERZ511468 (study PRJEB26299, sample SAMN06266213) | sediment metagenome | isolation source: Hudson Canyon methane seep mesocosm | place...
GAGTATGAGTTTATAGCTATTAATGAAGATAAGTATTATTTTAGGATAAAATCTATTGTTAAAAATAAATAAAAAAGGTATCTACTTTAAATTCCAGGGTAAATCAGACAAATGAAACAATCAAGTGTTTGATTATTAAAGGTTTAGATTTTATAAAACTAAGCTTTACCCTGGAATTTAAAGTAGATACGATATTACTCTCATAGCATTTGAGATAGGTGCTTAATCAGATTTCCTTGAAGAATGAGCGTTAGAACATTATAAACCAAAGATATTGTCCTTTTTGTTTTATAATTGTTATAAAATAAAGGCTTAACTTATTTCATTAAGGTTTATCACATGATTTACGCCGCACCTGATCAAGACAATAGCAAAGTAACCTTTAAAAAACGTTATGATAATTTTATTGGTGGCGAATGGATCGCCCCTGTTAAAGATCAATATTTTGAAAATATAACCCCTGTGACGGGTGAAGTGTTTTGTGAAATACCCCGCTCAACAGCTGAAGATATAGAACTGGCTTTAGATGCAGCACATCAAGCAAAAACTGCATGGGCTGAAACATCAGTGACAAATCGTTCAAATATACTGTTAAAAGTTGCTGACCGTATGGAAGAGCATTTAGAAAAATTAGCCGTTGCAGAAACATGGGACAATGGTAAAGCGGTTCGCGAAAATTTGGCGATAGATATTCCGTTAGCCATTGATCATTTTCGTTATTTTGCAGGCTGTATCCGTGCTCAAGAAGGTTCGATTGGTGAAATTGATAATAATACGGTTGCTTATCATTTTCATGAACCTTTAGGTGTTGTTGGACAAATTATTCCGTGGAATTTTCCCTTATTAATGGCGTGCTGGAAAATAGCTCCCGCTTTAGTTGCAGGGAACTGTATTGTTTTAAAACCTGCCGAACAAACGCCCGTTTCTATTTTAATTTTAATGGAAGTCATCGGTGATTTATTGCCTGCCGGTGTGCTGAATATTGTGAATGGTTTTGGTAGTGAAGCAGGACAAGCCTTAGCCAGTAGCACGCGTATTGCTAAAATTGCCTTTACAGGTTCTACGCCTGTGGGTTCACATATTATGAAATGTGCAGCAGAAAATATCATTCCATCTACTGTCGAATTAGGCGGGAAATCACCTAATATTTTCTTTGCTGATATTTTAGAGCAAGACGATGATTTTATTAGCAAAGCGGTAGAAGGGGCTGTGTTAGCTTTTTTTAATCAAGGTGAAGTTTGTACCTGTCCTTCTCGCTTGCTGATTCAAGAATCCATATATGATGAATTTATCGCTAAAGTGATTGAACGTGTTGCCATGATTAAACGGGGTAATCCTTTAGATACTGAAACGATGGTGGGTGCTCAAGCGTCTAAAGCACAATTTGATAAAATATTAGAATATATCGATATTGGCAAAAATGAAGGGGCTAAATTGTTGATTGGCGGTGATATTGAGCAATTAGAAACGGAATATAACAGTGGCTATTATATTCAACCGACGATGATGTTCGGTGACAATAAAATGCGTATTTTCCAAGAAGAAATTTTTGGGCCTTTTGTCTCTGTCACTACTTTTACTGATGAAGCTGATGCTCTTGCCATCGCTAATGACACAGAATTTGGTTTAGGCTCAGGGTTATGGACGCGTGATACCAATAGAGCGTATCGGATGGGGAGAGGTATTCAAGCGGGACGTGTTTGGGTGAACTGTTACCATCATTACCCTGCACATGCCGCCTTCGGTGGTTATAAGAAATCAGGCGTCGGCCGTGAAACGCATAAAATGATGCTCGATCACTATCAGCAAACTAAAAATATGTTAGTGAGTTATGACACCAATCCTTTAGGTTTTTTCTAGCGTATTATTAGCATTCAACCTGTTTTTAGGTTCTTTATATTTCTATATGGCGACTCACTATGACTCAAGCACAGCATCATACCTACGCACATCAAGCTTATCCCGTTAGTGAACAAACGGCACAACACGCTCATATTAATAATGAGCAATATTTAGCCTTATATCAGCAATCGATTGAACAGCCTGATGAATTTTGGGCAGAGCAGGCGACACAGTTTTTAGAGTGGCAACAGCCATGGGACTCAGTGAGTCGCTGCAATTTTCATAAAGGCGAAGTAAGTTGGTTTGAGGGTGGCAAGCTCAATGTCAGTGTGAATTGCTTGGACCGTCATTTAGCAACCAAAGGTGAGCAAACTGCTTTAATTTGGGAGGGTGATGAGCCGACGCAAGATAAAAAGATGACTTATCGTGAATTGCATCAACAGGTGTGCAAATTTGCGAATGTGTTAAAGGCACATGGGGTAGAAAAAGGCGATCGGGTGTGTATTTATTTGCCGATGATTATAGAAGCTTCAGTCGTAGTGCTGGCATGTTCGCGTATTGGGGCAGTGCATTCTATCGTGTTTGGCGGTTTTTCTGCCGATGCGTTAAAAGATCGTATTAACGATGCAACTTGCAAAGTAGTGGTGTGTGCAGATGAAGGCTATCGAGGCGGTAAAGCCATTCCCATTAAAGCGACAGTGGATAAAGCCTTATTAGAGTGTCCTAGTATTCAGCATTCGATTGTGATTCAAAATACCGCTAAAGATGTAAGTTGGCATGATGGGCGTGATGTTTGGTATCACCAAGCGATGCAGCAAGCAGATAGCGAATGTGAACCTGAATGGATGGACGCGGAAGATCCTTTATTTATTTTATATACCTCAGGTTCGACAGGAAAACCGAAAGGCTTAGTGCATACTACGGGTGGTTATTTGTTATATGCCGCAATGACCTTTAAGTATATTTTCGATTATCACGACGGTGATGTGTATTGGTGTACTGCTGATATTGGCTGGATTACAGGTCATTCGTATGTGTTATATGGGCCTTTATGTAATGGGGCAACCACCTTATTATTTGAAGGTATTCCGACCTACCCCGATGCGAGTCGTTTTTGGCAAGTGATTGATAAGCATCAGGTGAATATTTTTTATACTGCACCGACAGCTATTCGAGCATTAATGGCATTAGGCGATGAATGGACATCGAGTAGTCAACGAGATAGTTTACGGGTATTAGGCTCAGTGGGTGAACCCATTAATCCGGAAGCATGGGATTGGTATTATCATTTAATTGGTCAGCAAAATTGCCCGATTGTGGATACATGGTGGCAAACAGAAACGGGCGGGATATTAATTACGCCGTTGATTGGGGCGACGGAATTAATTCCTAGTTCAGCAACGCGTCCCTTTTTTGGCGTGAAGCCTGCTATTTTAAATAATGATGGTACGTTGATTACGAATGGTTCGGAAGGTGTTTTAGTGTTTGAAAGCTCTTGGCCAGGACAAGCCCGCACGATTTATGGCGATCATCAACGTTATATTGATACCTATTTTTCACCCTATCAAGGGTATTATTTTAGTGGTGATGGTGCAAGATGTGATGAGCGAGGCTATTACTGGATTACAGGGCGTGTCGATGATGTGATTAATGTATCAGGGCATCGCATGGGAACCGCTGAGGTGGAATCGGCTTTAGATGAACATCCTTTAGTGGCGGAATCAGCAGTCGTAGGCTATCCACATGATATTAAAGGGCAGGGTATTTATGCCTTTGTGACCTTAAATGCAGGTGTTGCAGGTGATGAAGATTTAAAGAAAAATTTGATTGCCTTGGTTCGTTCTGAAATTGGGGGAATTGCGGTGCCTGAATTAATTCAGTGGTCATCAAATTTACCGAAAACCCGTTCAGGTAAAATTATGCGGCGTATTTTGCGTAAAATCGCAGCGAATGAAGTGGATAGTTTAGGCGATATATCTACGCTGGCGGATTCGAGTGTGGTGGAAAGTATTATTGAGCAACGGTTGAATAAATAAAGTATGCATTATCACGGAATCACTAAAAAAATTGTTAATCGTCCGTTATTAAATAATGGGGCGGGATTAACAACGGTTGCTCATCCTATTTTAAAACGTTTATATCAATCGCGAGGCATTACCAGCGATGCAGAATTAGAGCGGGGGTTAAAAAAGTTACCATCGCCATGGTTGTTAAGCAATATGGATGACATGGCTCAATATTTAATTTCTGCGATTGACCGCCAAAAGAAAATTGTTATTGTGGCGGATTATGATGCTGATGGAGCAACTAGCTGTGCGGTCGCGATTAAAGGATTGCAATTACTAGGCGCGGAGAATGTTGATTTTGTGGTGCCTGACCGTTTCAAATATGGTTATGGACTCACGCCTTTAATTGTTGAATTGGTAAAGGAAAAGCAGGGTGAGGTATTAATTACCGTTGATAATGGCATTGCGAGTTTTGAGGGCGTACAAGCGGCAAAAGAAGCCGGCATGGTGATATTGGTCACTGACCATCATTTACCCAGTGATAGCGTGCCGAATGCGGATGCGATTGTAAATCCTAATTTACAATATGATGAATTTCCCAGTCGTAATTTAGCGGGTGTGGGCGTGATGTTTTATGTGCTGATGGCAGTGCGGGCAAGAATGCGGGAAAAATCATGGTTTATCTCGCGTGATATTGAAGAGCCTAATTTAGCTCAATTACTCGATTTTGTGGCATTGGGTACGGTTGCTGATGTGGTAGCACTCGATGAGGTTAATCGTATTTTAGTACATCAAGGTTTGCGGCGTATGCGGGCGGGTCATGCTCATATAGGTATTCAGGCATTGGTGGAAGTCGCTGGTAAAAATATTCAGCGGTTAGTCTCATCTGATTTAGGCTTTGCTATTGGCCCTCGTTTAAATGCCGCAGGACGCATTGCCGATATGCGGATTGGTATTCATTGTTTAATTAGTGATAATCCAGCTGAAGCTAAGACATTAGCGGAGCAGATGAATGAGCTGAATGTTGAACGCCGTGAAATTGAAGATGATATGAAACAAGATGCGATGCGTATCTTAGACGACTTACAGATGTTTAAAGCCCCCAGTTTAAAATCAGGTGTCTGTTTATATGAAAAGGAATGGCATCAAGGGGTGATTGGTATTTTGGCATCGCGGATTAAAGATCGTTTAAATCGTCCGGTGATTGCGTTTGCACATGCGGGTAATGGTGAAATAAAAGGTTCGGGGCGTTCAATTGTCGGGGTGCATATTCGCGATGTACTCAGTGATATTGCGATGGCACAGCCGCAAATGCTACAAAAATTTGGTGGTCATGCAATGGCAGCCGGATTAACTATTCAATTACATGATTATCCCGCCTTTGTGATGGCGTTTGATAAAGGTGTTAAACAGCGGTTAGACAGCTTAGATTTAGATTTAAAAGTCGTGAGTGATGGTAAATTGACCGAGGCTGAATTTAACGTTGATTTTTGCGAATTATTATCGGAAAGCGGTCCGTGGGGACAAGCCTTTCCAGAGCCTATTTTTAACGGTATTTTTGAGGTAACGCAATCGAAAATTGTAGGTGAAAAGCACTTGAAATTAACGTTACGTGAAGAAGGTAATAAATCACAAATGATTGATGCGATTGCTTTTTTTGTGGAACGTCCTGAATATTGGCATGGTATTCGTAAAGTGAATATTGCGTATAAATTAGATGTGAATGAATTTAGAGGACGACGCTCAATTCAGTTTATTATTGAATATTTAGAAAAGTTGGCATAAAAAGAATGTTAGAAACAAATATGCGGTGTTCACAAGGTGACTTTAAATTACAGCGATTTCCTGTGGTCGCGAATGAAAAACTCCGTGCATGGGATGCCGCCGATGAATATTTATTAGAGGATATAGCCTCTAAATTAGTCGCTTATTCGCAGCCTAAGATTTTAATTATCAATGATAGTTTTGGGGCGTTAGCAGTCGCCTTGGCAGCCTTTAAACCTGATGTAGTGTCGGATTCATTTATTGCTCACAGTGCGATTAATGAAAATTTGGCCTTAAATAAACAAGAGCCAGCCGTGTTATTGTCTAGTTTGCAGATACCCGAAAAAACATTCGATATTATTTTAATTAAAGCCCCTAAAACCTTGGCTTTTTTAGAGGATAGTTTGGCGCGGATACAGCCGTGTTTAACCGCTAATACGCAGGTTATTTTAGCGGGCATGGTTAAAAACATGTCGCCAGCAGTGTGGCAATTATTAGAAAAATATATTGGTACAACGATTCCGTCCAAAGCAGTTAAAAAAGCCCGTTTAATTTATGCAACGGTAGATTCTCAGCGAGACACACCCGTTAATCCTTTTCCCAGTTATTACACTTTAGAAAATACCGAGTATAAAATTTGCAATCATGCGAATGTGTTTTCACGGCAAAAATTAGATATTGGTACACGTTTTTTTCTGGAGCATTTACCTATTTCAACAAAATATCAACAAGTGGTAGATTTAGGTTGTGGTAATGGCGTAGTAGGTGTGGTATTTGCAGGGAAAAATCCAGATGCTGAATTACATTTTATTGATGAATCGTTTATGGCGGTTGCATCTGCGGAAGATAATTTTAAACATGCGTTTGCTGATCGTTCAGCAACGTTTGAGGTGAATGATGCCTTGAGTTCTGTTGCGAATAACAGCATGGATTTAGTATTATGTAATCCGCCTTTTCATGAACAAAATGTGATTGGCGGGCATATTGCTTTGCGTATGTTTAAGCAGGCGAAACAGGTATTACGAGCAGAAGGCGAGTTATGGGTGATTGGCAATCGTCATCTGGGCTATCATGCTATTTTAAAGCGTTTATTTCCAACGGTGCAGTTGATAGCGACGAATAATAAATTTGTTATTTTAAAGGCGATGCCATGAAGATTGTAGCAGGCGTAGATGAAGTAGGGCGAGGTTGCCTTGTCGGAGCGGTGGTTGCCGCGGCGGTTATTTTGGATGTTAATAAACCGATTTTAGGTTTGACTGATTCTAAAAAATTGACCGCTAAAAAACGCGATGCGTTAGCCATTGAAATTAAACAGCACGCGTTATCATGGGCAATCGGACGTGCTGAACCCAGCGAAATTGATGAGATTAATATTTTACAAGCTTCATTATTAGCGATGACGAGAGCAGTTCAAGCACTCAGTGTGCAGCCAACATGGCTGAAAGTAGATGGCAATCAATATCCTGATATTGATTGTTTAGGTGAAACTATTATTCAGGGCGATTTAACGGTAGCAGAAATTTCAGCGGCCTCTATTTTGGCAAAAGTACACCGTGATGCGGAAATGAATTGTTTAGATTTAATGTATCCAGAGTATGAATTTTCTAAGCATAAGGGTTATCCAACCGCATTGCATCAACAAAAAATACTTACTCTGGGTATTACAGAACAGCATCGCCGTTCATTTAAACCGGTTAAAAAAATTATCTTAGCCAATGCATAATTTATGAGTTTAGTTCGCGGGCTTTATTCGCAATATTAGCTTTACGATTAACGAAAATAATCATAGGAAAGGCTATGAGGATAACGATGATTATTTTCCATAAAGGAATAGAATCATCTTCTTCAACACCGATTTCAAAGTCTAGGTGGGTGTCGAGTTCTTCGCCGTTATGCATAATAGTGATATGGGCGAGATATTTTCCTTCGCCATGTTGAGAAAAATCAACATTAGCATTGATACTGCCTTGTTTGGCTTTGGTCGGTGCTTGATAAAAAATTCGTTGGTTATCTGATTCGCGGGTTATCTCAAGTTCGAGACTGGTTTTGCGTAAGGCTTTGCCTTCGTAATCGAAGACTAAGTTAGTTTGTCCCACATGAGGAATGGCTCGGCAAAAACTTTCACCTTTACTAAAAGTGGGGGTGTACGCTGAAAAATGAATAACACTAGAACCTACACTGATACGACATAAGTCAGGTTCATTGGGGGCTCCTCGATGTGCGTGCAGTGATGAGGATAGTAACATTGATAGTGTAAAAAAAATAGCTGATAAACGCATTATAAAAACCTCTAAATAATCAATTGGGGAGTCGGTATTAAAAACTATACCTGATTGATGCGTAAAGGCAATACTTTCGTCAATATGAAAAATAAGGTGAAAACAAGCAATTTTTCACATAAATGATAATTATAAGTCATTGTTTTATATTGGTAAAAATAATGATAAAGTAAAGGCATCAATATTATTTTTAAGAGGACACACTATGGCAACTCGAAAACTGATTAGCTTTGATTGGGCTATCAAAAATATACTACGTAATAAAGCCAATTTCGATATTTTAGAAGGGTTTTTAAGTGAACTGTTAAAAGACGAGTTGTCTATTATTGAAATCTTAGAAAGTGAAAGCAATAAAGATTCTAAAATCAATAAATTCAATCGTGTGGATTTAAAAGTAAAAAGTGAAAAACACGGTTTGATTATTATTGAAATACAGTATGAGTACGAGATTGATTTTTTCTCACGGATTTTATGGTCGTCTAGTAAGGTCATTTCTGAACAGCTAGAAGAAGGCAAAGCTTATGGTCATGCGGCAAAAGTGATTACGGTGAGTATTTTGTATGCCAATATTGGCAAAGGTAATGATTATATTTATCACGGCACCACTCGATTTGTGGGGCTACATGATCATGAAATGCTGGAATTGGAAGAAAAAGAAAAACAGTATTACAATTTAAACCGTGTATTTAATGTGTTTCCAGAGCATTATTTAATTAAGTTGGGTCAATTTGATGAAATTACCAAAGATAGTTTAGATGAGTGGGTGTATTTCTTGAAAACCGCAACCATTAAAGATGATTTTTCCGCAAAAGGCATTCAAAAAGCACAACAATCTTTAGATGTTTTAAAGCTCAATACAACAGAACGCCAAGCTTATGAAAATTATCAAGATGATTTGCATTACCAAGCCAGTATGTTGGAATCAAGCTATGGAGTAGGTATGCAGAAAGGGCTGGATAAGGGCAAAATAGAAACCGCAAAACAGTTTAAACGCTTGGGGGTTGCGACGGATATTATTATGTCTGCGACAGGTTTAAGCTTGGAAGAAGTAGAGGCATTATCTTAGAATGAATGAGTGTTGACGATAAGCTCAATGAACGCAGACTAAAGTCTACGTTCCAGACGAAATGTGTTATGTGTATTCTTTAAAAGCTATAACGCATTGAGGCGTACAGGTTATTATTATTTTTAAATTGTCCAAAAAAAGTGCTTTGTTTTTGACCGACAAAGAAATTACCACCAAGTTCTACATTCCAAGCATCATTGACTTTATAAGCGACATTAGGGCGAAAATACGCATCGACATCGGAAGGTGAGAAGAAGGTAAATAATGACCAGGTTACATTTTGTTGGTGGGTCATTAAGGTGAGGCGATTGGTTAATAAGTGTCGCACTTCTTTTTTAATTGGGCTTGCTCCGATAGCCTGTAAACTGGCAACGTGTTGCTGATATTCTTGCATCCATTCAATGTAATATTGCATGCCGATTGAAAAGTTTTTAAAGACTTCTTGTTCATAACCAATCAAAAACCGAGCTTCGCTATTCGGTGTAAACGGATTATTCGCACTGCCTTTTTCGTAGGAATCATTATAGCCGACTTCAATATTCATTATTCCAGCGCCTACTGGACGACGTAAACTAGCTCCCATCGAACGCATCACCGGATAGCGATTACGTCCTGTTGCAGGGTTAAAGCCAAAGGGGCTTTTCCAAAAACCGTGATAACCGTATAACGCGAGTTCATTAACGCCAATATTTTTATAGAGTCGCATCGCATATTCTTCAGTATAAGGGCGTTCAGGATTTACAATCGCATTACTGCCTGCTAATGATTGGCTCATGGGATTGTAATAAGAAATTTTATCACCGGTGATGCCTCTATCCGCATCAAACCACGGAATAAAAATAAAATCTAAATTAGCATAATCAGAAAAAAATGATGTTTTAATGACATCAGAAGGGGCTTTAAGGTATTTTAAATCCCGTCCTGTAAAAAAGGCTTGCCAATCTTTAGGGAATAAATCGTTGATAAAGACTAAATCACCGGTTCCCCATGTTAGGATTTGACGACCAATTTTAACATCCATAAACTCTAAGGGGCTAAACGCAATATTTGCTTCACGTAAATCTAACCAGCCCTTACCTTTATCTAAGGCAATATTATGAGAATTATCGGTTCTAACATCGTAAAGTAAATCAGTGGTGATATTAATTGCCACAGGCCCAATATCTTTTTGTAGTGCGATTTGTAAGCGTGTTTCTGCTAACGATAATAATTTTTCATAAGGGTCAGTTTGTGTACGCACCCCCGCACGTAAATCCCAGAATCCTGTGACATTAATAAACGGTTCATTGTTATCTTCTTCATTGTTTTCAACGTTGTTTACGGTGGTTTGATTTAACCCTGAAGGTAAAGAGGGACTCGTATTTAAGCCGCTAGGTAAACTAGGTGAGCCTAAACCACTGGGTAATGAAGGTGAGCTGTTTAAACCAGCGGGTAAAGCAGGTGCAGATTTTTTTGGACTAAGCCCTGACGGTAATACGGGGGGAGCTGCCTGTGCAAGCGGAATAATGAAGGAACTTAAGAGCAGAATAGATAAACGCATAGGCTTGGGAACTTAAACCCTCTCCAGAGGGAGAGGGTTGGGTGAGGAGGAAGAGACGTTATTGGGTGTAAAAATTAACGTAAATATTTTCGCGGAGCTTTTCTTAAAAAGCGTTCGGTAAATATTTCATCGGGCAAGCCAACATCATATTGCACTTTGCTATACTCCATTAACGTGCTGCTGCCTGTACTGAGGTTTTTAGCAAGGGCTTTAGTAATGGTTTCATGCCCTTGAATGGTCTCAACAGCTAGTGCGGTATAACTTTTATATTTAACGCCTTTTTTATCAAAATATTCAGTTTGAATGGGTAAAAAACTGGTTTTATGAATATACATCACATATTTTGAAAACTCGACACTCGCGGCATCAACAGGGGTATTTTCAAGAATATAGTAATTATCATCTTCACCGATTAATGTATGAGTATCAGCACTGAGATTACGTCCCGATACATCTTCATATAAATAATCAGAGCCAACAAAACTAGTGCGTTGGTCAGTTGCGGCAATACGTTTGACTAAATCCAGTGCGGGTAAATATAACCAACGGTCATCATCGGCCTCTAATTTTTTCAATACCAAAAACACCATTTTATTCACGTCAGCAGGGCGATTAAAATACACATACATTTTTTGCTCACCTTGATACGCATGATTGGCTATTTCATCGCTGGTGGGCATATCTTTTCGCAAAATAGTAAATTCTCGCGTACGAGTACGATTTTGAGCATCAGTAATGGTCATTTTTACTTTTGCTTTACCATCTTGCCCTTTGTAATAGGTTTTATAGTTGGCAGTGTGAATAATGTCATCGACGCTTGGAGTTGCAAGTGCTAACGAGCTTGCTAATCCAATACTAGCCGCTAATAATAAGTGTTTGAAATTCATAGTCATCTCCAATTATGCATTGTTGGGTTGTTTAAAAAATACCCCTTGCATAAGGGTAATAAAAGCGGGCAAAATCAATAATGAACTGATGCCTGCCATAAATAAAATAGACGCGATAAAAATACCGACGGTTTGATACGGCACTAACGGGGCGGCTAATAACGGGGTAAAACCTACGCCGACAACAATCGCATTTCGAGCAATCGCCATGGCGGGTTCGCTAAATAAGGGTTCAATGGCTTTTTCCCATGAGCCATAAGTTGCCGTGTATTCTCTGGCTCTGCTTAAAAAGTGAATCGCATAATCTACCGCTAAACCAATACTTAATGAACTTAATACCGCAGTTGGCATATCGTAATCTTTGCCGATTAAACCAATCACGCCGTAAATTAAGCCAACCGTGACGGTTAATGGAATCATGGATAATAATCCCCATGAAAATGAGCGGAACATTAATGCCATCATAATCAAGACAATCACAAAGCTGCCGGCAAAAGACTCAAACATTCCCATGACCATTTTATCCTGCCAAACCACATTAATATGCGTTAAACCAAACCATTTTGCTTGTAAATTATACGGCATTGGGTGTTGTTGAATATAGTCTGCAATCAAGGTTTCCATTTTTTCCATATCTTGATTATCACCGCTTTGCATTTGTATCCATAAGCTAGTTTTACGATAATCAGGGGTGACAAAATGCCATAAATCATGCGGTCGATGACTATTTTGAAAGGTAATCAACGTTTGGGCTATTGCACTTGAGCTATCAGGAATACGATATTCTTCCTGTTTACCCAATAATAATTCACGATGCACAGTTTTAACCACATCACTGAGACTATTTGATTTACCAACTACCTCAATATTATTAATATACGCTTGTAAATTTGCTAAATAATGAAGTGCTTCCGGTTGTTTGAAAATTTCACGACGTTGTTGCTCGCTATCAATGAAAAGTAAGGCTTGATCCCAGCCATCATATTCTTCATCGCTAGCTGTATCGAGTTTTTTATTAATTAAGTCAATTAACTGTAATTCTAAGCTATTTTTATCAAGCTTAGAGTCTTTAATTAGTGTAGCAAGTAGGTTGAAGGCATTATGTGTATCGTAACCTGCTTGAATGGCTGTTTCTTCGGCAGCTGTTAAACGCTGTAATAAAGTAGGTTTAAAGTTTTGTGCGGTGGTATTTTCAGTGGCTTTTTCTTCAAGTGCTAAATACGCCATATAAGTGCCGCCAAAATGTTCATTTAAAACACGGTCAGCAACACGAATCGCATGTTCTTCATTAAACCATTTAATAGGGTTATCATTAATATTAATTTTACTAATACCATAGCCTGCAACACCAATTAATGAAAAGGTAATTAATAAAATAACCATCGGCTGATGATAAGTAAAACGACCTAATTTAATTAATAAACGTGCCATAAAGGTTTTATTAGCATGGGCATTTTCTTCTTTTTTATCAGCTCGGCTACGAATAAACGCAGCTAGTTTTTCATCTGGAATACCTATAATAAACGCGGGAATAAAAGTAATTGACCAAATCCATGCTAAAAATACCCCAATGGCAATAAAAATACCAAAGGTTTGCACGGGAGGAATAGGGGTTAACACTAATGAAGCAAAACCGGCAATGGTTGTTAAAGTGGTAATTAACATCGGTGTGAATAATTCATTCATCACATGAATAATGGTTTTGCGTTTATCTTGAATTGTATTATAACGATCAAAGAAATCCGACAGAATATGCACGGCATCTAAAATAGCAATGGGCATAATAAAAATCGGAATCATCGAACTCATAATATGAATAGTATTGCCGGTGATAACCAAAATACCCATGGTTGATAAGGCACATACCATCGCTACAATCATCGGTGAGGTGACAAAAATTAATTTTTTGAAAAACCACCATAATAATAGGAAAATAACTAGCATCGCTGACGGTGCTGACATGGCCATTTGCTTAAACATTTCGACACCAAAAGTATCTTCAGCAACGGGTAAGCCTGTAATATAGTAATTTTCTTCAGTATCACCAAATTCTGCAATTTTAGTTAATAAGGCTTCACGGACTTGATAACTTAAATGCTTATCGGTAATCGGCAAATATAAGGCTAATGCTCCACCATCTTCACTGATTAAAGTGCCTTTCAAAAAAGGAATATTTAAGGCACGTTTTTTAATTAATAAGGCTTCTTCATCAGTGGTCGGTGCTTCTGGCATTAACCAGCTAAAATTAACGGTACCTAAACCACCTTGTTCCATATTATCAACCGTTGACGGTGATAATATATCAACGGCAATCACGCCAGCAGTTTTAGTCGCATCATGCTCATCAGGCCAGCTTAAACTCATTGAAAATTGGGTTAAAGCATGAATATTAGCGAGTGTTTTAGGATTAAAAACGCCGTTAACATTGTCTTCATTGCTAATGCCGACGACCACAATATCACTCAATGAAAATTCTTTTTTCATTTGGGTGTTATAAACTCGTGCAGGGTTATCTGCCGAGAGCATATTTTCAGGGTCAGTATCGACTTTAATGGTGTGTAAAAAATTAAGTTCTTGAGGAAAGAAATTAGGTAGCACGGCAAGTGAAATAATCACTGCGGTAATAAAGGTCATTAATAAGGTAATCACACGCGGGTGATTGATGGAAAACAAGACAATAGGATTGACTGTTTCTGAATCAGAATGTTGATTCATTTAAAACTCCAATAAGGGGTGTAAATTAATAAAATAAAAGATATTGTTGCAAAATGCTTGATTGGTATTTTAGAGAATGCTAATATAAAAGCAAGTGAAATTTTTATATATATAAAACTCACGATATTTAAAGCTATATCAACGAAGTATAAAATAAATAAAGTTTGATATATTTTCTTAAAGTGTAGGCGGAGTAGACTCATGGCGAAGATTGTTGTTTTAGGTGCGGGAATTGGTGGTGTGCCAATGGCGTATGAAATGAAAGAAATGGTTGAAAATAATCATGAAGTGGTGGTGATTTCGGATTCACCGACCTTTCATTTTGTACCGTCTAATCCATGGGTGCCACCCAAATGGCGTACCCCTGAAGAATTAAAAATTGAACTTGCTCCGGTATTTAAGAAAAAAGGTATTGAGTTTATTCAAAAAGCGGCGACTAATGTAGATGCTGAAAATAGTCGGATAGAATTAGCTGATGGTGGGGTAGTTGAATATGATTATTTGATTATTGCTACTGGACCGCGTTTAGCATTTGATGAGGTGGAAGGTTTGGGGCCTGAAGGCTATACAACATCCGTTTGTCATGTAGATCATGCAGAAATTGCGGCTCAGGATTGGGAAAAATTCATGGAAAATCCGGGGCCTATTGTAATCGGTGCTGTTCAAGGTGCTTCTTGTTTTGGCCCTGCTTATGAATATTTAATGATTCTGGAAGCAGAATTGCGTAAACGTAAAATACGTGACCAAGTACCCATGACCTTTGTTACCTCTGAACCCTATGTTGGGCATTTAGGTTTAGGGGGTGTCGGTGATACTAAAGGTCTTATGGAAAGTGCTTTACGTGAAAAAACCATTAATTGGGTCACTAATGCGAAAGTAGATAAGGTGACTGAAGGCATGATGTTTGTTACTGAGGTAGATGAAGACGGGATTGAAAAGAAAAAGCATGAATTAGAGTTTAAACATTCTATGATGTTGCCTGCTTTTACGGGTATAGATGCGGTGCGTCACACTAAAGCAAAAGGGTTAATCAATCCACGGGGTTTTATTATTGTCGATGAGCATCAACGTAATCCAACCTTTAAAAATATTTATTCAGTGGGTGTATGTGTGGCATTACCACCTGTCGAAAAAACACCGGTACCAGTAGGTACGCCAAAAACAGGATACATGATTGAATCAATGGTCACCGCAACAGCACATAATATTGCCGCTGAATTAGCAGGTAAAGAGCCGTCAGATAAACCGAGTTTAAATGCCTTATGCTTAGCAGATATGGGTGATAGCGGCATTGCCTTTTTAGCGGTGCCGCAAATTCCACCGCGTAACACCACTTGGTCGCAACAAGGTAAGTGGGTGCATTTGGCTAAAATAGGCTTTGAAAAATATTTTATGCGTAAAATTGCCAAAGGCATTAGTGAGCCATACTACGAAAAAATGATTTTAAAATTTATGGGCGTAGTACGCTTAAAATAGGATTATGAAAATGAGTGTTGAACGGATTGTTTTTGCAGTAGCAGGATTATTTATTTTAATCAGTGTAGGATTGTCACAGTATCATGCGATTGAGTGGTTATGGTTTACAGCGTTTGTGGGTGCTAATTTATTGCAGTCGGCGTTTACAGGATTTTGTCCTATGGCGATTATTTTAAAAAAATGTGGCGCGAAGACGGGATGTGCATTTTAAGTAATTAATCTGTTTAAGCATTAGTTGCCTCTTAAGGTTTGTTGTTAAAGAAGAAGCTTGTTTATGGTAAGCTTCTTTTTTTTTGGATGTTATTTATAGAATAGTAACGTAAGCTCTAGTAATGCTTTGTTTTTATAATAAAGAATAAGGTGTTTTTTACGATTTTTTATTTTAAATAATTCTATGTTTTATGCTTTTTAAGTGTATGAATATTGTGAAGCATTCTATTGCCTTTTATAATATGAAGATGGTTTTCAAATAATAGAATAATTGCTGGATCAATAGCGGAGATTGAGGGTAATGGCAGAAGAAATAGATGAAGAGGGAGCTAAAAATTCATCATCAAAAATGATGATAATTATTATTGCACTCGTTGTAATATTAGGCGGAGCAGCTTATTTTTTTATGTTTATGGGTGATGATACTGCAGCAGTAGAGCCAGAACAAACCAGCATCGCCGATGATAATACCTTATATTTCACAATAAAAAATCCGTTCTTTATTGATTTTTCAACCAGTGAAAATATTAAAATGTTGCAAGTGTCAATTGCCTTATCGGTTGATAATGAAGAAACCATTGGTTTCTTGGTTAAACATGAACCGATGATTCGTAATAATTTTTTAATGCTAATTCGTGGCAAAGTACCTGAAGATTTATATACCAGTGAAGGTAAGGAAATGCTAAAGGCGGCTTTAGTTGAAGAAATGGAACATATTATAAAAAAAATGGGTGGCCGCAGTAAGTACGATGTTAAGAGTTTGTTTTTTACTTCTTTTGTGATGCAATAATTATGTCAGATATTGATTTACTTTCTCAGGATGAAATTGATGCTTTAATGGGGGGAGGGAATAGCGATGACCCCGTTGAAGAAGAAGTAATAGATCCTAGCGTTGTACGTGAGTATGATTTTTCAACCAGTGAACGCATTGTTCGCGGCAGAATGCCAACACTTGAAATGGTGAATGAGCGTTTTTCACGTTATTTTAGATTGTCTTTATTTAATTTTTTACGCCGATCAGCTGAAATTACTGTTGCAGGTATTAAAATTCAAAAGTTTTCTGATTATGTGCAAGGGTTATTTGTCCCCACTAATTTGAATATTGTGCGATTTAGTCCTTTAAGAGGCACAGCACTGATTGTTATTGAACCGCGATTAATTTTTACGGCCGTTGATAATTTTTTTGGTGGTGGTGGAAATTATTACAATAAAGTAGAGGGTCGAGAATTTTCACCAACAGAAATGCGCATCATCAAAATGGTGTTGGATATGATTTTTGTTGATTTGAAAGAAGCTTGGAAGCCTGTTATTCCACTTGAGTTTGAGTATGTAAACTCAGAAGTGAATCCTTCCTTTGCCAGTATTGTTAGTCCGGCTGAAATGGTGATTGTTTCGGATATCAACGTAGTTTTAGAAGGCGGCAGTGGTAAGATTAGTATTGCGATTCCTTATGCGATGGTTGAGCCGATTAAAGATTTATTAGATGCGGGTCTATCAAGTGATCAAGAAGATGAAGGGGCAAGTTGGCAAGGTTCTGTGCGGTCAGAAGTAATGAATGCGACAGTTAATCTGAGTAGTTTACTGGTCGAGAAGACCATGAGTTTAAGTGATGTCATTAATTTTCAAGAGGGCGATATTATTCCAGTTGATATTCCTGATGAGGTTATTATTTCTTCTGAGGCAACGCCTATTTTTAAAGGGACGGTTGGTATGTCCGATGGCAATTATGCCGTAAAAATTAGAGAAAGAATTGCTGCTGACGATGATGAGTCTTTAATTAAGCGATAGGTTTTAAGTAATAAAAAATTAGAGTATTTATGACTTATTATGCAGAGATAACAAATTTTATACCCAAAAGCGAGATTTATAAATGAGCGAAAATGAACAAACTGCTGGTGCACAGGATGATGGTTTAGCCGACTGGGGAGATGCCATGGAAGAACAGGGTGTACCTGCTGAAGATGATGGTTTAGCAGGCTGGGGAGACGCAATGGAGGAGCAGGGCGTTGAAGCTGAAGATGATGGCTTGGCTGATTGGGGCGATGCCATGGGCGAACAGGCTGCAGAAGCAGACCCTATGGAATTTAAAGAATTAGAAAAAGGTGCATCGGCTGATGGCGATGATGTTAATTTAGGGGTTATTTTAGATATTCCCGTGACTATTTCTATGGAAATAGGCCGTACCGAAATTAATATTAGAAATTTATTGCAGTTAAATCAAGGTTCTGTAGTTGAGTTAGACCGTTTAGCGGGAGAACCTATGGATGTATTAGTTAATGGAACATTAGTGGCTCACGGTGAAGTGGTAGTGGTTAATGAGAAATTTGGTATTCGTTTAACAGATGTCATTAGTCCTGCTGAGAGAGTAAAAAAATTAACATAAGACATATTATTGTTTATGTCAGTATTTTTATATCGCTTAGTGGGTATAACATAGCGATGGCATCTAGCGACATTGCTCATCAAAGAGTTTTAGGGGTTAATGACGCGGTGCAGTGGGGCAGTTCTTTAATTGCCGTTTTAGCTTTATTTTTTTTTTGTACTTGGTGTGTGCGAAAATTAAGCACTAGACAGGTTAATTTACAGAAAGAAGAAGAAATGAGTGTGTTAGGGAGCCTTGCTATCGGCTCTAAGGAAAGAGTTGTTTTATTAAAGCTAGGGCGTAAACAGTTATTATTAGCCGTGGGTGCAGGACATACTGAAATGTTATGTTTGTTAGAAGGGGATGATTGTTTACAGCTGGATTCGCATCAATTTTCTGCTGGACAAGATGGGATATTTGCTCAAAAACTTATGCAGGTAATGAAAGAAAATGTTAGTCGTTAGTCAGCGAGATAGATTGTGAAAAGTGTTTTACTCGTTCTATTAATGAGTGCAAATTTGATGCAGCCTGTTTTTGCACTTGAAGGCATTGATGCAATGAGTGTGACGACTAATGCGGATGGCGGGCAAACTTACACGGTAACATTGCAAATTTTGGCCTTAATGACATTATTGTCAATTCTGCCCTCATTATTGCTTACCATGACAGCTTTTACACGGATTATGATTGTGCTTGGTTTGTTGCGTCAAGCTATTGGTACGGCTCAGGCTCCGAGTAATCAGGTTTTATTAGGCTTGTCCTTATTTTTAACGATTTTTATCATGATGCCGGTTTTTGATAAAGTTCAGGAAGTAGCGGTTAAACCTTATTTAGAAGAAAAAATAGATGCGATTGCCGCAATAGAAAAGGCTGCAGGGCCGTTCCGTGAATTTATGTTAAAACAAACACGTGAAGCAGATTTAGAATTATTTATGCGAGTGAGTCATCAGGAAGATATTGAAAGTCCTGAAGATGTGCCTTTTTCATTATTAGTACCCGCTTATGTCACCAGTGAATTAAAAACCGCGTTCCAAATTGGTTTTTTAATTTTCCTGCCTTTTCTTGTTATAGATTTAGTAGTTGCCAGTGTTCTTATGTCTATGGGGATGATGATGTTATCGCCAATGATTATTTCATTGCCTTTCAAAATTATGTTGTTTGTATTAGCAGATGGTTGGGCATTAATATTAGAAATGTTAGCGGCTAGTTTTTATGTATAAGGACGTGTTATGACACCTGATATTATCACTATGATTGCCCAAGAAACTGTGATTGTTGCTGTGAAATTGGTTTCTCCTGTTTTAGGTGCATCATTGGTTGTAGGCTTAATTATTTCAATGTTTCAGGCAGCTACCTCTATTAACGAGCAAACACTAACCTTTATTCCAAAATTAGCAACGATTATTATTACTTTAATGATATTGGGGCCATGGATGTTGCAAACTGTTGTGGATTTTTTTAGAGGTCTTGTATTGCGAATTCCAATGTTGATAGGTTAAGGCTTGAATTTCACAGAAGAAGAGTTACTGGCTAAGGTGGCTTTATTTTTCTGGCCTTTTGTTCGTATTAATACCTTATTATTGGCGATGCCTGTTTTTAGCTCTAAGTCTGCACCAGTCAAATTTAGAATTATTATATCGGTATTAATTACCTGGGTGGTCATGCCATTTTTACCAACATTACCGACTGTTGAATTAATGAGTTATGAAGGCTTTGTGATTACCGTACAGCAAATTGCGATTGGTTTATTAACCGCTTTTATTTTAGAAATGGTTTTTTCGGTGATGTTAGTAGCCGGTCAGTCAACAGCTTATAGTATGGGCTTGGGATTTGCATCAATGGTGGATCCTGCTTCTGGCATGCAAGTACCTGTAGTAGCACAAATTTTTATTATTTCATCGAGTCTTTTTTTTATGGGTGTCAATGGACATCTTTTGGCGATTGAAATGATTATTGAAAGCTTTCAAACATTGCCCATTGGTGGTTTAGGTTTAAGTCAGGATGACTTGTGGCGGGTAATTATGTGGAGTGCTAAGATATTTTCAGGGGGCGTTTTATTAGCTTTACCGATTATGTCAACGATTTTATTAGTGAATATTAGCTTTGGCGTTGCTTCAAAAGCAGCTCCCCAATTGCAAATTTTTGGTATTGGTTTTCCAATTACTATTATGATGGGTATGATTTTACTTTGGATTATTTTGCCGAGTATTATTGAATCGTTTACCTTTGTATTGTCTGATGGCTTTAAATTAATCAATCAGATTTTACGTGTGTCATAGCTTGTATTATTAATTATGGCTGAAGATACAGGTCAAGACAAAAGCGAAGAACCCACGGAAAAGCGTATTACTGATGCGCGTAAAAAAGGACAAATTCCACGTTCAAAAGAATTAGATACGTTTGTAGGTTTGATGGTCAGTGCTGCTATGTTTATCTTTATTGGTAAAGATATGGCCTTGGGTTTAGTCGGCTTGATGCGGCAGCAGTTTCAAATATCCAGAGCAGTTATTTTTGACCCTAAAAGTTTAGGTATTCATTTCGCAGAAGTGGTATTAGATGGTTTTTTATTAATGATACCGTTTGGTTTAGCATTGATGGTGACCACTTTTATGCGTCCGATGATGATGGGGGGCTGGAATTTTAGCTCTGAAGCCATGACACCTAAATTATCTAAGTTTAATCCACTGAAAGGCCTAAAACGGATGTTTGGCTTGCAAGGTGTGATGGAATTATTAAAAGCGGTTCTAAAAACTAGCTTAATTTTATTTGTTGCAAAGATTTTATTTGATATTTATTTACCTGATTTTATGGTATTGAGTCGCCTTGAATCCGTTAAAGCTGGTATTTATGAAAGCGGCAGTATTATTGTTCATTGTTTTCTTATTTTGAGTTCAACCTTGATAATATTAGTCTTAATTGACGTACCTTATCAATATTGGAAAAATAAAAAAGATATGATGATGACCTTGCAAGAGGTTAAAGATGAGCATAAACAATCAGAAGGAGATCCGCAATTAAAAGGTAAAAGGCGTCAATTGCAAATGGAAATGTCACAGGGACGAATGATGGATGATGTGCCTGATGCAGATGTGATTGTGACCAACCCATCACATTATGCGGTAGCGTTAAAATATGATAAAGATGATGGTAACGCTCCGACAGTTGTTGCGAAAGGGATTGATTTAGTTGCCGCTCAGATACGTGAAATTGCAGCAGACCATAATGTGCCACTGGTTGCCGCACCGCCTTTATCGAGAGCATTATATTACTCGACAGAAATAGGCGATGAAATTCCAGCGGAGTTATTTTTAGTCGTTGCACAAGTATTAGCCTATGTTTATCAATTAAATGAGTCACTGAAAAAAGGTAAAAAAGCACCTAATATGCCAACTGATTTAAAAGTTCCTGATAGCTTTAGACAAAGTTAATTTATTTGTTCTATTTTATATTCTATTTATTGTAAAGGTTTTATAAGTACATGGATTTAACACGACTAAAGAGTGGTTTTCAGTTTATAACTGAAGCAAAGTTAGGTGCACCTATCACCATTATTATGATGCTAACACTCATCATCATTCCTTTGCCTGCCTTTATTTTAGATTTATTCTTTACCTTTAATATCGCATTTTCGCTGATTATTTTATTAGTGGTGCTTTATTCGGTTAAGCCGTTAGAATTTGCTTCTTTTCCCAGTGTTATCTTAATTGCGACCTTATTTAGGTTGGCCTTAAATGTTGCATCAACACGAATTGTATTGCTTGAAGGGCATAATGGTGGAGCAGCTGCGGGAAAAGTTATTGAGGCCTTTGGTGAATTTGTTATTGGTGGAAATTTTGCAGTTGGTTTAGTCGTTTTTGGTATTTTAATGGTGATTAACTTTGCCGTAGTGACCAAAGGGGCAGGGCGTATCGCAGAAGTAGGGGCACGATTTACCTTGGATGCGATGCCAGGGAAACAAATGGCGATTGATGCTGATTTAAATGCAGGCGTTATTAGCCAAGATGAAGCACGAGATAGACGTGCAGAAGTTTCTGCAGAATCTGATTTTTATGGTTCTATGGATGGAGCGAGTAAATTTGTTAGAGGGGATGCGATTGCGGGGATGATTATTCTCGCGGTTAATATTCTCGGTGGCTTGATTATCGGTGTGGGACAGCATGATATGTCGTTTGCTGATGCGGGAGAGGTCTATGTTTTATTGACCATTGGTGATGGCTTAGTTGCTCAAATTCCTTCATTGCTATTATCAACCGCGGCGGCAATGGTGGTGAGTCGAGTTAGAGGCAGTGATGCAACGGTAGGCTCACAGATTTCAAATCAAGTATTATCTAACCCAATGGCATTAAATATTACGGCTGGGGTGATGTTGGCGTTAGGGTTAATTCCTGGTATGCCTAATTTTGTTTTTTTACTGATTGCATCAGCATTGGCGGGTTACGCGTATTGGATTCGTAAAAGCTCAAAAGAAGCAAGTCTTGAGTTAGAGGCATCCCAAAATCCTGTTGCAGGAACAACACTTGATGCGGCACCATTAGACATGCCAGAAACAAAAGAATTAAGCTGGGATGATGTCATGCCAGTCGATGTGATTGGTTTAGAAGTGGGTTATCGATTGATTCCGTTAGTGGATAAAAATCAAGGTGGTCAGTTAATGACGCGTATTAAAGGGGTGCGTAAAAAACTGTCTCAAGAATTAGGTTTTTTGATTCCTTCGGTGCATATTAGAGATAATTTAGATTTAAGCCCGTCACATTATAGTATTTCACTAATGGGGGTGACCATTGGTGAGTCAGATATTATGCCAGATAAAGAAATGGCGATTAATCCGGGTCAAGTTTTTGGCACATTGGATGGGATTGAATGTCAGGATCCTGCGTTTGGGTTGGAGGCCGTTTGGATTGATGCCAATCAGCGTGATTATGCACAGACATTAGGCTATACAGTGGTTGATGCGGGCACGGTGATTGCAACGCATTTAAGTCATATTTTACAAACGCATGCTTATGAAATGCTGGGTTATGAAGAGGCTCAAAAACTACTTGATAATTTAAGTCAATCAGCACCTAAATTAGTTGAGGGTTTGGTGCCGGATATTGTGTCGTTAGGTATTTTTGTAAAAATATTACAAAATTTATTACAGGAACGTGTGTCTATTCGAGATATACGGGGTATTGCCGAAACTTTGGCGGAGTTTGGGGCAAAGAGTCAGGATACCGACATTTTAACCTCTGCGGTGCGGGTAAGTTTAGGGCGTTTAATTATTCAGGAAATCAGTGGTATAGAAAAAGAGGTCTCTGTTATTACCCTAGATCAAGAGCTGGAACAATTATTGCATAAAACATTACAAACAGGTAGTGAATCAGGTGCTGGACTTGAACCCGGACTCGCAGAACAAATGCATAAATCATTAGAAGATAGCACTGAAAAAATGGAAGTAGAAGGTTTGGTGGCTATTTTATTAGTGTCGTCATTTGTAAGGCCTTGGTTGGCTCGTTTTGTGCGTCATTCAATTCCTGAATTGCATGTTTTAGCGTATACAGAAATACCTGAAGACCGAAATATTAAAGTGGTTTCTACTGTTGGACAGCAAGCCTAAGCCGTTAAAGGAGAAATAAACGAATGAAGATGAAACGTTTTTACGCAGCAGATATTCGACAAGTTATGCAGATGGTGAAGGATGAATTGGGTGAAGATGCTGTTATTATGTCCAATCGCTCAGTTGATGGTGGGGTAGAAATTGTTGCGGCAAAAGATTTTGATGAGCAGGCTATTCAGGAAAAAGTAAGAGATAAGCCGGTTATTAAAAAAAATGAAGGCTTTCAGTCTTTAGCGAGTTTAGCAAAGACCTCGCCTAAAGCCGCTATTGCTAAAAAACCGCATGTTGTTTCGAGTAGTCGCAAAAGCCCAGAATCCTCTAGCTTATTGAAAAATCCTAATATACAACGTAAATTAGATGAATATGCCGGTTATGCTGAAAAGACATTTGTACCGAAAGTTGCCCCTGCTCGTACTCAGAGACCAAACGTTATAAAAAAGGATGCTGATAATCGAAGTAATGATATTGAATTATCATTACCACCGATTAAAAAGGGTAATGAACTGGTAATGGAAGATAAGCCAGATAATGATAATTTTCAAGAAACATTAGAGCAAATAAAAGAGAGCTTAGGCAGTGCTACTGAGGAAATGTTTCAAAAAATGCGTATGGATATGCGTAAGGAAATGCGTTATTTACGCACGGTGATGGATAATGATTTATTAGATTCTGATGAGGCGGTAGAGGGAAATCCGATACGTTTAGAATTATTAAGTCGTTTAGCGGATATAGGATTATCTCAAAAATTAAGCATTAAAATAGCCAACCGTCTTAATAAGCATTTAGATTCTGATGTGGTATGGGAAAAAGCCTTAGAAATGTTGCATAAAGTGTTACCTGTGATGGATAAAGATATTATTACAGACGGCGGGGTTATTTCATTGGTAGGCCCTACTGGCGTGGGTAAAACAACTACTATTGCAAAATTAGCGGCACAATATATTTTAAAACAAGGCTCTAGTGAGCATGTGGTGATGATTACCATGGATAATTATCGTATTGGCGCTCATGAGCAATTAAGTATTTATGGACGTATTTTAGATGTGCCAGTTAGAGTGGCGGCAGATGGAGATGAATTACGTAAATTAATCGATGGTTTTAAACATAAGCGTTTAATTTTGATTGATACCGCAGGTGTGAGTCAGAAAGACGTTAGAATGTTAGATCAGATCGAAAGCTTAAATAATTCAGGTGTTGCGGTAAAACGATATTTGGTGATGTCAGCAACCACACAATTAAAATCAATGAGTGAAATTATTGAAGGCTTTGAACCTGATGCGTGTATTTTAACTAAAATGGATGAGTCGGCTGAAACGGGGAATGCCATTTCAGCTTTGATTGAATATCAAGTGCCATTGGCTTTTATGACTGATGGCCAAGAAGTACCTGAAGATATTCATCATGCTAATGCCAATGAATTGATTAAAAAGTGTTTGTCAGAATCAAAACGAGTCAGTGATACTAATTATTTAGAAGATGAAGAGTGGAGGGCGGCTAATTATGCATGATAATTTAGATCAAGCTGCTGGATTAAGAAACATCAATAAAATAAAACCGATTCGTGTGTTAGCTATTATTAGTGGCAAAGGCGGCGTAGGTAAAACCAATATTGCGGTTAATTTAGGGGTTGCATTATCGCAACTTGGTAAAAATGTGGCTTTATTTGATGCAGATATCGGGCTTGCTAATGTTGATACATTATTAGGCATAGAGCCTGAATTTAATATCTCTCATGTTTTAAAAGGACAGAAGGCGTTAAACGATATTATTGAAGTAGGGCCGAGCAATTTAAAAGTCATTCCTGCGTCATCAGGGGTGCAATATATCCCTGAATTAAATAATAGTGAGCATGCTTTAATTATCAAAGCCTTTGATGAATGTCGAGATGATTTAGATGTGTTAATTGTTGATACAGCAACCGGTATTTCTAATAGCGTGGTGAGTTTTATTAAGGCGTGTCAAGAAGTTGTGGTGGTTATTTCTGATGAACCCACCGCTTTAGTCGATGCTTATGCGTTTATTAAATTATTAAACTGTGAGCATGAACTGTTTAAATTTCATGTCATTGCTAATATGCTGGAATCTGTCGATGATGGGCAAATTTTATTTAAGAAACTCTCTAAAATGACCCATCAATATTTAGATGTGGCGTTAAATTATTTAGGGGCTGTGCCGTTTGATGATTATTTGCGTAAAGCGGTTAAGCAGCAAGCTGCGGTTGTTGATATTTATCCGCAATCTAAATCAGCACAGGCATTTCGTCGCATAGGGCAAAAAATTAGTGAATTACCTGATTGCAGCTTTACGGCAGCTGGGCATGTAGAATTTTTTGTGGAACGTATGCTTGAATATGAGATTCAGGAGAGTGTTGCGTGAATGGAGTGGCGATGTATAATTCGGTACGCACCGCAGGAACAGGTGATGAGCAAGTATTAGAATATGCTCCATTAGTGAAACGCATCGCGTATTATCTTTTGAATAAGTTGCCTGATTCGGTGTTAGTGGATGATTTAATTCAAGCGGGTATGCTGGGATTATTAGATGCATTAAAAAATTATGATGCCGCACAGGGTGCGAGCTTTGAGACTTATGCGGGAATTCGTATTCGCGGAGCTATGCTGGATGAAGTAAGGCGTTCAGATTGGACACCTCGTTCAGTGCATAAAAAATCGCGTGAAGTGAGTGCGGCGATTAGAGAAATTGAGCTAAAAACTTCTGAAGATGCGAAGCCTGCTCAGATTGCAGAATGTTTAGATATTTCTTTAGATGAGTATTATAAAATTTTGCAAGATTCTACTAATAGTCGTTTTTTTAGTGTTGAAGAGCTTTCGGAGTCAGGGGATTCTTTTTTAGAAGATTATACTGATTCAAAGTTGAATCCTGAGGATATTTTTAAGCAGAATTCTTTTCAGCAGTCGTTGGCGGAATCCATAGAATCCTTACCTGAGAGAGAAAAGCTAGTTATTTCATTGTATTATAATGAAGGTCTTAATTTAAGAGAAATAGGTGAAGTCCTCAGTGTAAGCGAATCTAGAGTCAGTCAAATTAGTAGTCAAGCGATGTTGCGCTTGAAAAGTAGAATGTCGGAATGGACTTCGGGTGAAGTTGAAGGCCTGTTTTAAAGGATATTTAAAATATGTCATGTAAAAAGATTTAAAATGATAGAATAGAGACTTACTGTTGTGAATGTATGGCCATGTTGGTTATATTAAATTTTGTTAGACTATAGTAAAAAATTTAAGGTGGAGAAAGGTTTTGGATAAAAATATGAAAATTCTTGTTGTTGATGATTTTTCAACAATGCGACGTATTGTAAAGAATTTATTAGGGGATCTAGGTTTTACTAATCTAGATGAAGCTGATGATGGCTTAACTGCACTGCCTATCTTGCAAGCTGGAGGAGTTGATTTTCTGGTGACTGATTGGAATATGCCGGGTATGACAGGAATTGACTTATTAAAAGCAGTACGAGCCGATCCTAAATTATCAACTATGCCTGTATTAATGGTAACAGCAGAGGCGAAACGTGAACAGATTATTCTGGCAGCTCAAGCGGGTGTGAATGGTTATGTGATAAAACCGTTTACTGCAGCTACACTCAAAGAAAAAATTGATAAAATTTTTGAAAGAATAGATTAAATAAAAAAATAGGAATTTTTAATGACTGATGCTGCTGTAGAGGATGTTCGTCTTGTTTTAGCTAAAAATTTAGTTGAAGCCTTAGAAAATAAAAATGAAGTGAAAGCGAATGAAATTTTAGATGAAATTTCAGGGTTAAGAGAGTCAATTTTATTTCAAGAGGTAGGTAGATTAACGCGTGAATTGCATGATTCGATGAAAAATTTTGCCTCAGATTCTAGTATTTTAACATTAACTGAGTCAGATATTCCCGATGCAAAAGAGCGGTTACAGTATGTTATTGAAACGACTGAAAAAGCGGCTCATAAAACAATAGCAGTTATTGAAGAAATTAATCCTATTTTAAAATCTTTAATAGCTGAGACAGATAACTTATCGGCTCAGTGGGATTTATTATCGACCAATGAATCATTACAAAGTAATGTAGAGACTATCAATATTAATGTTGTAAATTATTTTTCTCAAACGAGAGAATGTTTAGTACGATTAGAAACAGGGTTAAATGATATTTTATTAGCTCAAGATTTTCAAGATATTACTGGTCAGATTATTACGCGTGTGATTAATTTGGTTCAAAGTTTAGAATCAAATATGGTGGGTTTAGTCAGTCTTTCGTCAAATAAAGTTAAAGATACTGATGAACTATATTTAGAAGGTCCTGTTGTACCTGGCGTTAATGATGATAAAAAAAATGTTGCAGCAAATCAAGATGAAGTTGATGAACTTTTATCTAGTTTAGGTTTCTGAGGAATAAAGTATGTCAATTGATCTTGAAGATGAGATTTTACAAGATTTTCTAGTAGAAGCTGGAGAAATTCTTGAATTATTAGGTGAGCAGTTAGTTGAGTTAGAAAATACACCAGATGATTTAGATTTATTAAATGCAATTTTTCGTGGTTTTCATACGATTAAGGGTGGAGCAGGATTTTTATCTATTGATGCGATGGTGGGCGTTTGTCATAAAGCTGAAGATGTTTTTAATGTTTTGCGTAATGGTGATCGAGCTGTTGATACGCCGCTTATGGATGTTATCTTGCGAGTAGTCGATGATGTTAATGTCATGTTTGATTTGGTGCGGGCAGGCGAAATGCCTAAGCCTGTTGAACAAGAGTTACTAGATACACTGCAAACGTTTACCGTGCCGGATAGTGCGGATTCTGAGGAGGCAGATGAAAGTATTATTAAAGATGCTTCAGCTGCAGTTAGTAATGAGCTAGATGTTATGTTGGATTCTTCAACGACTGAAACAGCAGCACCTGCTGACAATGGCGATATTACTGAAGAAGAATTTGATAAGGTACTCGATGAATTGCATGGTAAAGGTTCATTTAATGTCGGTAATTTAGAGGGTGATGATAAACCTAAGGATGCTAAAAAGGAATTTGTTGCACCATCAGGTGATGGTGATATTACCGAAGAAGAATTTGATAATTATTTAGATGAATTACATGGTAAAGGAAAATTTAATAATAGTATTTCAGGGGAAGTACCCGCTGTAGAAAAAGCAGAGGTTAAAAAGGAAGAACCTAAAGTAGAGCCCAAAGTAGAACCCAAAAAGGAAGAGCCTAAAACAGCGGCTCCTAAAAAAGCCGCTCCTAAAAAAGAGGCTGGCGGGGATACTAAGGCAAAAGCAAAATCGGCTCCGGCAGAAACGACAGTTAGGGTAGACACCGGTATTCTTGATAGTATTATGAATATGGTGGGTGAGCTGGTTTTAGTTAGGAATCGCTTTCAAACCTTAGCCGCTGAAAAAGAAGATGAAGATATTGCTAAAACCGTTAGCAATCTAGATGTTGTAACCGCAGATTTACAGTTAGCGGTTATGAAAACAAGAATGCAGCCTATCAAAAAAGTGTTTGGTAAGTTTCCTCGTGTTGTTAGAGATTTATCGCGTCAGTTAGGCAAAGAAATAAAATTAGAATTAGTGGGTGAAGAAACAGATTTAGATAAAAATCTTGTAGAAGCATTGGCCGATCCTTTGGTGCATTTGGTGAGAAATGCGGTTGACCACGGGGTAGAAACGCCAGATGTTAGAATGGCTAATGATAAACCTTCTGAAGGTACGGTCATTTTAGCGGCTTCTCAAGAGGGTGATCATATCGAATTAAGCATCAAGGATGATGGTGCTGGTATGAATGCTGATAAATTAAGAGGTATTGCGGTTAGAAAAGGTCTAATGGATGAAGAGACTGCTGCACGATTAGATGATAGAGATTGCTTTAATCTAATTTTTGCACCTGGTTTTTCAACAAAAGATGTTATTTCTGATGTATCAGGGCGTGGTGTGGGAATGGACGTGGTTAAAACCCGTATTTCCCAAATGAATGGTACTGTAGAAGTTGATTCTGTTGAGGGTGAAGGTAGTACCATTACCATTAAAGTCCCACTCACATTAGCAATTATGCCGACCTTAATGGTCAAGTTAGGCGGACAATCGTTTGCTTTGCCGTTAGCAAGTGTCTTAGAAATTTTAGATTTAGATATGGGGCAGACGCAGGTTGTTGATGGTCAAATGATTATTATGGTGCGTAATAGTGCTTTACCATTATTTTATTTAAGTGATTGGCTTATCCATAAAGATGATTATATTGCCAATAAAGAAAGCAATGCTCATGTCGTCGTGGTTAATTCAGGCGGCAGACAAATTGGTTTTGTTGTTGATCAATTAGTCGGTCAAGAAGAAGTGGTTATTAAAGCATTAGGTGCTAAATTGCATGGATTAGATGGGTTGGCGGGAGCGACCATTACAGGTGATGGTCAAATAGCACTCATTTTAGATGTTCCAGGCTTAATGAATAAATATGTTGATTAGTCAGTTATTATATACTTATTAATAGAGTCGTTACGTTATGAAAATATGGTCAGTTTCTAATCAGAAAGGTGGGGTAGGTAAGACAACCAGCGTTATTACGATGGGTGGCTTATTGTCATCATGGGGATACCGAACGTTGTTGGTAGATCTCGATCCTCATGGATCTTTAAGTAGTTATTTTAAGCATAATCCTGATAATATTGATGCGAGTGTTTATAACTTATTTCATAATGCGAGCTGTAAAGTCAAAAGTTATGATCCAAGGCCTTATATCTCAGAAACTGAATTTCCTGAGCTATTTATTTTACCTGCCTCAACTGCAATTGCGACATTAGATAGACAAGTTGCATCATTAGGGGGTATGGGACTAGTAATATCACATGCCTTAGAAGAAGTTGCAGATGAATATGATTATGTGATTATTGATAGCCCGCCTATGTTGGGGGTGTTAATGATAAATGCCTTAGCTTCTTGTGAATATTTAGTGGTGCCTGTTGTCACTGAGTTTTTAGCCTTACAAGGTTTGGATCGTATGATTAGGACTATTCAAATGGTGTTTAAATCACGTGCGGTGCCGCCAGGTTATAAAATATTGCCTACAATGGTTGATAAACGCACTAAGACGGCAATTAAATGTTTGGATGTTTTACGTAAGAAATATCCTAAAAACGTATGGGATAGTTTTGTGCCTGTTGATACTAAATTGCGAGAAGCAAGTAGTATAGGGGTGCCAGCGTCTATTTATGATCCAACCTCTAGGGCTGTTGCTCAATATTCAAATTTATTAGATACTTTATTGGAAGAAGGCAAGCAAAAAGCTAATTTTAAATAATGAGTAATAAGCAACGAAAAGTGACTAATCAGTCGTTTGTGAAGCAAGATTTAGCCTTAGATTCTTATTTATCGACACTGTTAACAGAAATTCCCTCTTTATTACAAAATGATATAGAGCAAAAGATTGCTAAGATAGAGCCGAAACCTAAGAAAAGAGTAAAGGTTAAAAGTACCTACATACCTAGAAGAATTAAACCACAAGCCATTGAACACACGCGTATTGAAAAAGAAGTAAAGCTTAAAGAGATAGATAAAAAAGAGAGTCTGATCAAAGAGCCTCAACCTATAGAACAAAAAAAGCCGTTTATTTTACCTAAAATAGCTAAAGAAAATAGTGTTGATACTCAAGTAAAAATAATCAAGACGCAGGAAATAAAAGCAGAAGTAGTAGATGAATTAGATTTTTTACCTGATTATATGCGGGAAGATTTTTTAGCATTATTTTTTAGAGTAGGTGAATCTGTTTTAGCTATACCCTTAGTTTCCTTGGCCAGAACCATAAGATTTGACCTTGAAGGTATTACCAAAATGCCTAGTCAGCCTAGTTGGTATCTAGGGGTTAAATATGAAATGCAAAAAAAAGTCGGCATTTTAAATATGAATTATCTTATTAATGATGAGGGCTATAATGATTCACGGGATTATGATATTCAACCTTTAGTTAATATTTTATTGACTTTAGATGGTGAATGGGGATTAGCATGTGATGAAGTCATGAATATTTCAAAAATAGCCATTGATAAAGTACATTGGCGACTCAATAGAAAATATAGACCTTGGTTTTTAGGGACATTAACCGATGAACTAGCGATTATTGCCGATCTTGATCAGTGTATATTAAATAAAAAAAATATCACGATGATACGGCGTTAATTTTTAATAATAGATAATTTGGATTTAAAAATATGAGTGATGATGAAAATAGTAGTAATGTCATAATTGATGGTGAAACGGTTAATGATCCGTTAATGCAATGGGTTACTTTTCGTTTAGGTGATGAAAAGTATGGTATTAATGTGATGCAGGTTCAAGAAGTATTACGAGTTACGGATATTGCGCCGGTACCAGGTGCTCCGGGGTATGTACTTGGGATTATCAACTTGCGTGGTAATGTTGTTACTGTTATTGATACCCGTAATCGTTTTGGTTTACTGTCTAAAGAAACTGATGATTCAACGCGTATTGTTATTATAGAAACAGATCATCATATTATTGGTATTATGGTCGATAGTGTTGCTGAAGTGGTCGATTTAAGAAGTTCAGAAATTGAAACTGCACCGAATGTGGGCAATGATGAAAGTTCTAAATATATACAAGGTGTCACGAGCCGCGATAATGAACTATTAATTTTAGTCGATTTGAATAAATTTTTAAGTGACGAAGAAAATGAAGAGCTAGATAATTACTAATTTATTAAGTAATGACAATTTAAAGAGGTGATTGATGGTAAATATTGAACCAACGGGAGCGATTAGTCCCATTAAAAAGCCTATTAGGATTGATATTAGCAATAATAAAAGAAGAAATAAGCAACCATCATCAAGGCATTCTGGTGATGATAAAGAGCAACAAACTAGGCATCCTGATGAAAACGAAGTTCAACATATCGATGAAATTGTTTAATGGCTATTGAATTTATTATTATTTTTAGTGTGATGGCAGTTAGTATTTTATTATTATCGGGTGGCATAATTTGGCTTATTTTAGAGCAGAATAAGCTAAAAGTTAGTCAGGATAATTTATTAACGCAAGTCGATAGCATGAGTAACGATATTGCGGTTGTGTGTTCTACTGCCGTAAATGTTGATATGCGATTATCTCAGCAGAGTACGCAAGTTGATAATGTGGTAAAAGATGTTAATCAGCATAAAAAAATAGAAACTGAAGAGAAACAGCCTTATTCGCTTGCCATTCAAAAAGTTCAGTCCGGAGCGAGCAGTCAAGAACTTATAAAAGAATGTGGTTTAAGCCGAGAAGAGGCGGCATTGCTCATCAAATTACATGGATAAAATGGAATCATAACGTGATGGATATTAGATTGAAATATTTTATAGCCCCTTTAGTTGCATTATCAATGGCGAGTTCTTCGGCTTTTTCTGCTAACTATTCGGCTGATACTTTAAATTATTCAGCAGACAGTTCCAAGTCAATTTGGACAAGTCAATCTAGTCGAACTGCTTGTGAATTAGTACAAACGATCCCTAAATATGGGGAAGCTTTTTTCTCTATACATCCTGAAGAGCCTTTACAATTTGGTATTTATCAATCAAGAAATTCAGGGTTATTGGTTAATAAAGCCCGTTTAGCTTCTTTACCTGCACCTTGGATACATGATTATACTAATTTACAGTATTATCCTGTTCATATTGATCAAAGACCTAAATCAAAATATTTATCTATTTTTGGTGATGACGCGGAAGTTATTGTTTCATCGTTATTAGATGCAAAATTCCCTACATTTACTTATGTCAACATGAAAGGTCTTGAAGAAAAACAGACTGTTAGTGTTGTCGTGTCTGCGGTGAATTTTGAACAGCGTTATCAGGAGTTTGCAAAATGTAGGGATAATTTATTGCCTTATGCAATGGCTTCTTTACAAAATAAAATTGTTTATTTTCCTGAAAAAAGCACCGCTTTTAATTTGCAGTCTTTAAAAGATTTGGAATATATTGCTGAATATATGAATGAGATAAAGGATTCTCGTTTAGCGTTGGTAAGTTCAACACAGATAGCAGGACGTAGTGGTAATAAACGCTTTAAATTAAGAGCAAAAGAGATTCTGAAGTTTTTTACTAGAAAAGGTATTAAAAAATCACGAGTGGTGATTACAGAAGAATTTATGCCGAAAGATTTAGCAAGCCATGAAAAAACCTTTAGAATGCATGTATTTGGACCTGATGTGTTAAAAATGTACTGGTATTCGAAAGGTGGGATCAATTTATCATATAAGAAGAAGCAGCGTTTAAAGTTAGTGGCTGATTATATGAAATATCAGCAAAAACCATTACATATTAATAGTCATACCGATGGGGTTGGAAAAAAATCTAATAATTTTAGGGTATCTAAAAGACGCGGAGAGGCTGTTAAACAGTATTTAGTTAGTTTAGGTGTACCTGAATCTAAATTAGTGGTGCATGCTTATGGTCAAAGCAGTCCTATGGCAAGTAATCGCATGGTCAGAGGACAGGTTAAAAATCGCCGTGTTGAATTAGTTTTTTCTAAAAAACATTAATTACTTGAATAAATATTAATTATAATGGATAATACTCTTTCTTTAGCAAGCATGCTTTGCAAAAGACATTATGGTTATCGTATCGGTCCTCTCGCAACGATATTCTGTCAACTCCGCCAGGCCCGGAAGGGAGCAACGGTAGCAGAAGATTCGTGTGCCGAGATGTGGCTGGTGCGTGACCACCCAATCTTTCATATCCCCCTTTCTTTATGAGTCATCAGGCTCTTGCCAGAAAATGGCGTCCGCATAATTTTTCTGAAATTATAGGGCAAGAACATGTTACCCAATCTTTAATTAATGCGTTAATCCATAATCGTTTACATCATGCTTATTTATTTACAGGCACGCGTGGCGTAGGAAAAACAACAGTTGCTAGAATTTTAGCCAAAGCCATTAATTGTGAAAATCTTATTGACGCTAACCCATGCGGTAGCTGTACAAGCTGTCTTGCATTGGCCGAAGGGCGATTAATTGATTTGATTGAAGTCGATGCAGCCTCAAAAACCAAAGTCGAAGATACCCGTGATTTATTAGATAATGCTCAATATGCACCTAATAGTAGTCAATATAAAGTCTATTTAATTGATGAAGTGCATATGTTATCAACGCATAGTTTTAATGCCTTATTAAAAACCTTAGAAGAGCCGCCAGAGCATGTTAAGTTTTTATTGGCGACCACTGACCCACAAAAAATTCCAGCGACGGTTTTATCAAGGTGCTTGCAGTTTAATTTAAAAAGATTAACCATTAGTCAAATTTGCCAGCAAATGGCTTATATTTTAACTGAAGAACGCATTGATTTTGAATCGGACGCATTAACCTTGTTAGCAAATGCCGCAGATGGCAGTATGCGTGATGGTTTAAGCTTATTAGATCAGGCTATTATCTATAATGCAGAGATAACTGTTGAAGTAGTTTCTTTAATGTTAGGCAGTATTTCTGATCAGCCAATTAAAGCGTTATTGCAGCATTTAGCAGATAATAATGCTTTGGAGCTGTTAAATAAAATCTCTGAAATAGCTGAATTATCGCCTGATTTTTCGATGATTATCCAAAAAATAATTTATTTATTGTATCGGTTAGTTTTGATAAAAAGTGCACCTGATATATTAAAAAACAGTGAAGATAAGCTATTACTTGAAGAATTAAGTGTACTTTTTTCGGTAGAACAATTGCAGCTTTATTATCAAATTGCATTATTAGGGCAGAAAGATTTAATGTTAGCCCCTCAGCCACAAATTGGCTTTGAGATGATTATGCTGCGTATGTTAGCGTTTAATCCGCAATCTGTTGTTCAGCAAACGAATATTGCTCCACCTATTGTGACTGTGAGCAATCCAGCGATACAACAGTTGAGTAACCCGAGTTCGGAAAATATTGAACAACCGGTTGATAAGGTGCAAGAAAAAATTGAAAATCCAGTTGTTAATCATAATTGGCTGGATATGATTAATACAATGAATTTAAAAGGTTTTGTTAGAGAGTTAGCGAATAATTGTGTATTGGATCAGGTAAATGAAAATCAGTGCCAATTATTATTAGATAATAAAAATGCACATATTTCCAATGAAAGATTAGTGCTTAAGTTAGAAAAATCTTTACAAGATTTTTATAAAAGACCGCTTAAATTAGTGATTAAGTTAGCGAATTTACAAATTAATACTCCACAAGTAGAGTACCAACAAGCAGCACAACAGCTTCAGCAAGAAGCAGTTAAAGCGATTGATGAGAATAAAGATATAGAGGCATTGAAATTAAATTTTGATGCACGTGTTTTACCCGATTCAATAGAGCCTGTTTAATTGATGTGCTATGTTGATAGACACATCAATTAAATTTAGAAATTTAGCAGCAACCGCCTGAGCTGTCACAGGTATTATCTTTATGTGAACGACCTTTCGTTTGGTTAGTGCCACGCAATGAACCCGGTTCAGCATTCCATTCACTGCTTTCAACATCTTTATCGCTAGGAATACCAATGAAATCATCTTTATAGGTTTCACTGGTTAAGATTGCATACATTTTATCGGATACCGCCATACGTAAACCTTTAAAATAAACATAGCCTTCGTCATCATACACTTCAGCGTAAGGGCCGCGATAAATCACTGCCTGACCTTTATCCAAAGGTTTTTCTTCGCTTGGTTTAATGGCGGTAATCGTTACTGAACGAAATTCAATATCTTCAACAACTTGCCATGGCTCAGCTTCCCATTTATCGTATGCAACAGCCGTGAAGCCAGCATTGACAAAAGCTTCTAAAAATTCATGTTCTTGTAAAGCACCAGAAATACAACCACTCCATAGATGCTGGTCATTTTTCATATCTTCAGGTACAAATTCATCGCTAATAATATCTGAAATAGCAATGCGTCCACCTGGCTTAGTGACACGAAAAATTTCTTTAATCAGTTGGGCTTTATCTTGGTCATTGACGAGATTTAACACACAATTAGAGACCACTAAATCAACAGAATTATCGTGAATTAACGGATTATCTTTGCGTTGCTGAGTCTGCCATGAACGTAAGCTAATCATATCTTGAGAGTTGCTGATAGGATTAGCGGCAAGATGTTGGTCTAGGGTATCTAAGTTTAAGCCTAAATCTTGAATTTGTCCTTTTACAAATTCAACCCGATTGCCACCAATTTTGTTCGCCATGTCTGCCTGATATTTACGAGCTAAAGCTAGCATATCATCATTCATATCAACGCCAATCACTTTGCCTTGCTCACCAACTAATTGTGCCGCAATATAACAAATTTTTCCTGAGCCTGAACCCAAGTCTAAAACAATATCGCCTTCTTTCACATAGCGTGAAGGATCGCCACAGCCATAATCTTTTTCGATGATTTCATCAGGTAATAATTTTAGTAATTCACGGTCATAATCAACAGGACAGCATAAATCTGCTTGTTGACTTTCTGCACCTTCAGAATAACGTTCAAATACGCCAGTTTCGACAGCCATAATTTTCCTTGAGTTTTTAATTAAGTTAAAGAACCTGCACAACTACTACCTTGCCCAGCGGTACAGCCGTAACAATGTTGTAGGGTTGCAATAGGTGTATTGTGTAAGGTATTCAGGTTTAAATCAGTAAAATGTTGTTTTTTAGGGTTTGAGCCTAAGGGTAAATCAAGCATTTGATTAAAATCACAATCATAAGTATAGCCTTGCCAATCAATGCTGAGTGTATTCTTACACATCAGGGAGTCTAAGTTATGAGCAGAAAAATTATCTTTTAATACGCTGAGATAATCATCAAAAGTACCCTTGCTTATCAAGGTACTCCCAAAACGCTGAATAGGCATATTAGTGACCGTGTAAAGTTGGTTAAATACAATGTCATAATGTGCTTTCAGGTGTTTTTTGTAGGCTATTTCTAAATCATGTTGTGGTGGGGGTAGAGTGGCATCTTGAGGATTAAAGACTAAATTTAATTGATGCGTGTCGTTGTTTTCAAGCCCATAACCTAGGGCATTGAGTTTTTGTAAGGCGGCAATACTTTGTTGAAAAACCCCTTTGCCCCGTTGTTTATCAACATTATCTTCAAGGTAGCAAGGCAGTGAGGCGACAATATTAACGTCATGGTCATATAAAAAATCGGCTAAATCAGTATAATCTGGCTCTTGTAAAATCACTAAATTACAGCGGTCAATAATATTAATATTATGTTTTTTAGCCGCAATGACCAGTTTTTTAAAGAGTGGGTGCATTTCAGGTGCTCCCCCCGTTAAATCAAGCGTATCAATATTGGGATTATCAAATAACTTAATCAGTGCGTGTATATTGTCGTCACTCATTAATTCAGTACGAGTAGGCCCTGCATTCACATGACAATGTACACAGCTTAAGTTACATAAATAGCCTAAATTAACTTGTAAGATATTAATATCATCACGATAAATGGCAGGGAAATCAGTTTTTTCTAATAAGGGACGGGTATCATGCATGGTGTTTTATTGCTCGGAAAAATAAAGGTCACCGTAATAGCTTAACGCATTACCATGATTATTATCAGTATCGGTCATAATGGCAACGACATCAATAAACTGAATATCTTCACCAAACTGTTGTTTAAAATCCTGTAATACATTTCGTTTTTCATGAAACCAAGTCTTATGATTATCAGATTGATTACGGATAGCAATCATCATCACATTCTTGCCAGCAAAAGGATTTTCCCATGCGGTATTTTTATTGGCATGACTAGACCAGACATAATTGACTGCTTTGGTTTTCCAAAAAGCCCATTTATGTTTTACCACGATATAAATACGGGCGGAAAAGTCATCGCCTTGTTTAATCGTTTCATTTTTTATCTGTAAAGGGGTGTCATTACGCCATGACCAATTTAAATACGGTGTTTTTTTTAAATCGACTCGAATTTCTTTATACAGGCTAGAGGCATTATCATTGCTGTGTGCTTGTAGCACTTTTTTATTATCTAAGGTGATTATTTGATAATCAGTTTCACCTGCAAACGATTTTTGCTGCCACTGAGCTAAGGGTTCAGTGGAAAAATGACTAATATAAATTGGTTTTGCTATGGCACATAAGGAAAAAGCGGATAAAAAACTAAAGCGTAAAAGTTGAGAAAGCATAAAAAATAGCCGGTAAGAAAAAGTTGTAAATGAGTCGTAAATTTAAACGATTCCTTACAATATGATTAATTTTTTTCCATACTTGCAATGGCTTCTAATTTATTTAAAACCACCATACTCGATTTTTCCATTTTGTGTAAAGAGGACAGTGTGAGTGTCTCTTTAGAGTCTTTAAACGCATTCAGAGCCTCAATACCATTAGTATGCATTTGCTTATGAGGGGCGGCTAACTCTTGAAAAGCAGATTGTTTATGGAAGTTTTTCTGTCCCTCGCCATTATAATACCATTGCCCTAAACGACAATTATTATGGTCAGCAAAATCAGTACTATTTTTAGATGATACACCCATAACGACTTTATAAATTTCCATTTTATAAATTAAATGGTCAAGTTTAACAATTTCAATAAAACTACGTAATGCACTGCCGGCGATAGTTTGTTGCATATCGGAGGAAAGTGCTACCAGTTCCTGCATTTTTTCGCTAGTTTTTCCTCCGGACTGACTGAATTCAGAGGAGTTAGTCGCCATATTGTTCATTTGTTTTTGAGCAGCACTGGTGCCTGAACGAATATTGGTGACTAAGGATTCAATATCTAAAGTGGCATCATTGGTACGTTTAGCGAGTGTTCTTACTTCATCAGCAACAACGGCAAATCCACGTCCGTGTTCACCGGCTCTTGCAGCTTCAATTGCAGCATTTAAGGCAAGTAAATTAGTTTGGTCAGAAATATTTTTAATGAGATTAATAATGCCTTCAATATCTTCAGCACTTTGTTTTAAGCTTTCAACCGTTGTGGAAGTGTCTTGAATGTCGCTTGCCATATCGGATAATGAAGAGGATATGTTATTAACAGAGCTATGTGTTTCCAATAAAACGAGAGAGGTTTCTTTGCTACGGGCTTCCTCATTAACCATTGAAGTGGCTAATTCTGCTAATGAGGATTGCATCATGGTCATAGAGGTACTAAATTCTTGAAATGAATTAAAAATGCCCGTATTTAATGTTTGCTTATTTTGTTCGTTTTTAATTTGGTTTTTTAAATCGCTATTTTCAGTATTTAAGGAGTCTATTTTAGAATTTAGTTCATTATTATTTGTTTCTAACTGCTTTATTTTTTGTTCTAAATCAAGCTGGGACGCTTTATTGTTAGAAAAAAACATGATGACTCCAAAATAACGGTTTATGAGGCTAGCTTAACCGAGTATTATGCCTGCTATTACATTTTTATTCAGTAAGTAATGATAAATTAATATTGCAGGGACATAATTATGATACCTATTAGAGATACAGCTCCTTGTTTAATAAAACCTTATGTTAGCTGGGGGTTAATCGCATTGTGTAGTGTGTTATTTATCGGGCTGGAATTATCGCCTGATAGACTGCATCGTTATATTATTTATATTTATGGCATGGTGCCGGCTCGCTATTCAAATCCGGAATGGGCGTTACTGATGGGCTATCCGTCTGATTATTTTTTCTCATTTATGAGTAATTTATTTTTACACGGTGGCTGGATGCATTTAATTGTTAATGTCTGGTTTATTTGGATTTTTGCCGATAATATTGAAGATAGAATGGGGCATGGGCGTTTTATTATTTTTTATTTAGTGTGTGGCATTATGGCGACCGCCATTCAATGGCAGTATACACCTGAATTAATTGCCCCTGTTGTCGGTGCGTCGGGTGCGATTGCCGGTGTTTTAGGGGCGTATTTTTTTCTATATCCATATGCAAAAATTATCATGTGGGTACCCGTTTTATTATTACCGATTTTCGTGGAAATTCCCGCCATTGCTTTTATTGGGCTATGGGTTATTTGGCAAATGAAAAATGCGAGTACCGCGATACTTTTTTATGAAGGCGCGGTTGATGTCGCATTATGGGCCCATTTAGGGGGCTTCATAACTGGTGTGTTAATTTTTAGGTTTTTTCTAAGAAAAGATTATCCCGAATAAATCCCTTTTAAGGTATAATTGAAAGGATAAAATCTTGTCTAGGAATTAAATAAAAAATGAAAAATAAAATTAATGTTGCACTGGTTAGACTAATCCAATTTATTGTTTTTGTTATGTTTACCTTTACTGTGATTGCCTATTTTGGTGCAATGGTTTTAATTCCATTAGATGCATTAGTCATGATTGGTAAATTTTTAAGTTTATTTGGCATCAGTACTTTAATCGGTACTTTAATAGGGCTACCTATTGTAGGGTATTTATGTAAAATCGCTTATGAAACGCCATTATTAATGAATACTGTGGTTGACACAGGTGTTGATTTAATTAAAACAGGTAAAACAAAAGTAGACGCTTTTAATGCGATTGCTGATTCTATTAAATAAATTGTTATATTTAGTTATCTGAGCAGCGTTTCATGCTGTTAGATAGAGGCCCCGCTCTGAATTATTTAAAATAAAGAGTGTGGGCTTTTTTTATGCCTATTCTAAAGTCCTGAGTTAATATGCAACCTAATTTTATTCATTTACGCCTTCATTCTGAATACTCTTTAGTGGATGGTATTGTTAAAATTAAGCCATTAATTAAACAGGTGTCAGCACTCAACATGCCGGCGGTTGCAATAACTGATCAATCAAATTTATTTTCATTAGTTAAATTTTACCGAGCTGCGTTAAATTCAGGTGTGAAGCCGCTAGTCGGTGCAGATGTTCATATATTTAATAGTGACAAACCAACGCAGCCATTTTCGTTAACCTTATTAGTTAAAAATAATACCGGTTATGTGACCTTAACAGAACTCATTTCGCAAGCTTATCAAAAAGGGCAGCATTTAGGTGTGCCTATGTTGCAGCGAGAGTGGCTAGAGAAGAATCATCAGGGATTGATTGTTTTATCGGGTGCCTTAGAAGGTGATGTGGGAGTTGCTTTATTAGAGGGCAATCCAGAAGAAGCACGTCAACGTGCAGGCTATTGGCAGCAATTATTTCCAGATAGTTTTTATTTAGAATTACAGCGAATAGGTAGGCCTAATGAAGAAGCCTATATTTCTCAAGTTATTGATTTAGCATCTAGTTTAAACTTGCCCGTTGTGGCAACCAATAATGTTCGCTTTTTAAAAACTGATAATTTTGCAGCACATGAAGTCAGAGTGTGTATTAATCAAGGGCGTGTGATTGATGATAATCGTCGTCCTAAAGATTATACGCCGCAACAATATTTGCGTAGTGCTGAAGAAATGCAGGTTTTATTTCAAGATATTCCCGAAGCCTTGGCGAATACTGTCGAAATTGCTAAACGCTGTAATATTAGTTTAACCTTGGGTGAAAACTTCTTGCCTGATTTTCCGGTCCCGGCAGGCATGTCCTTAGATGAATTTTTTATCGCTGAATCGGAAAAAGGGCTTAATTTACGGTTAGAAAAATACCCGCCTATTGGCAATGGCAGTTTTGCAGAAAATCGTAAAGCGTATGATGCACGCTTAAAAATGGAATTGGATACCATTGTGCAAATGGGTTTTCCCGGTTACTTTATGATTGTGGCAGATTTTATTCAATGGGCAAAAGATAATGCGATTCCTGTTGGGCCGGGTCGGGGGTCTGGTGCGGGGTCGTTAGTGGCTTATGTATTAAATATTACCGACTTAGATCCGATTGAATTTGACTTATTATTTGAGCGATTTTTAAATCCAGAACGGGTTTCAATGCCTGATTTCGATGTGGATTTTTGTATGGATCGCCGTGATGAAGTGATTGATTATGTCGCACAACATTATGGTCGTGAAAAAGTATCACAAATTATTACCTATGGTTCAATGGCGGCTAAAGCGGTTATTCGCGATGTGGGGCGTGTATTAAGTCATCCTTATGGTTTTGTCGATAGATTATCAAAGTTAGTGCCTTTTGAAATTGGTATTACTTTAGAAAAAGCATTGAATGATGTACCGGAATTTAAAGCACTTTATGATAATGATGCTGAAGTAAAAGCCTTAATGGATATGGCGTTATCTTTAGAAGGTACGGTGCGTAATGCGGGTAAACATGCGGGTGGCGTGGTTATTTCACCCACGAAATTAACCGATTTTTCACCGTTATATTGTGATGAAGAAGGACATAATTTAGTTACGCAGTTTGATAAAGATGATGTTGAAGCGGTGGGCTTAGTTAAGTTTGATTTTTTAGGTTTACGCACTTTGACGATTATTGATTGGGCCTTACAAACGATTAATAAAAAACAAAAAGAATTAGGGTTGCCGTTAGTTGATATTACCCAAATTCCTCGTGATGATAAGAAGACCTATGAATTATTAACCCGTGCAGAAACCACAGCGGTGTTTCAGCTAGAATCACGGGGCATGAAGGAGTTAATTAAAAAACTTAAACCTGATTGTTTTGATGACATTATTGCATTAGTGGCTTTATTTCGTCCGGGGCCTTTAGAGTCTGGGATGGTCGATGATTATATCAATGTTAAACATGGTGCAAAAGCCGAATATGCTCACCCTGTTTTAGAGCCGATTTTAGAGCCGACCAATGGGGTTATTTTATATCAAGAACAGGTGATGCAAATTGCCCGTGAAATGGGTGGCTATACGCTGGGTGGTGCGGATTTACTGCGGAGGTGTTTAAGTGGTTCTAGTGAAATTATTGATGTTGCCACGGGTAAAAAAGTTACATTAAAAGCGATAGCTAACAATGCAGATTATTGGTTAGGGCGTAAAATATTTTCTTTAAATTTAACGACCTATAAAATAGAACAGCAGTGTATAGCGGATATATTTCCTAATGGTGAGCAGGATGTTTGGGAAATTACAACACGTACCAAACGTAAAATAAAGGCAACCAAAGAGCATTTATTTTATACCATTCAAGGCTGGCAACCGTTAGAAAATTTTAAAGTTGGTGAGTATATTGCACTTGCTAAAATTTTACCTATTGAGCATCAAAGTGATATATCAGATGCTCAGATTAAATTAATCGCTTATTTGATTGGTGATGGACATTTATCAACCAAATCACCTTCAAATAGTTATTTTTGTAATACTGATGCAGCTTTAATTAATGATTTTAATCAAAGTTGCTTGGCGTTATTTAATTGTGAAGCTCCCTTGGATTACCAAGAACATAAAGGTAGAAAAACGGTTTGTTATGCTCGTGTTGGTTTTATTAGTCAGTTTAATAAGTGGGTTGATACGGTTGTAAAACGAGCACATTCTCGAGATAAAGAAATTCCTCAATGGGTTTACACATTATCAAAGAAACAGTTATGTTTATTTTTAGGTGTTTTATGGTCAACAGATGGTAGTTTTGATACAAAAATAGGCCATGCTGATTATAATTCAACATCACCTTTATTAATTGAACAAATACAGCATTTATTGTTACGCTTAGGTATTGTCGGTTTATTTAATGTTAAGCGAACAGAATATAAAGGCCAGCTTTATGTATCTTATCGCGTACAGATAACAGGGCGTGAAGATGTTATAAAGTTTTATGATTCAATTGCTCCCTTTTTAAGTGCTGATAAAAAGAAAAAAGCAGATTTAGCCTATCAGAATATTAAAAATAAAGTGCGTAATCAATCGAAGCATATATTACCGCGTGAAGTAACGCATTTAATTGCTGCGAGTAAATATCAAAGTGGCATGATTTGGCGAGAAATTGATGATGCTCTTGGCTTGAAACGCGGAACAATGTCATCGGGTTTAAATTTTAAGCAGCCTAAAAGTAGAGTGTCACGACATCGAGTTAAAAATTTTGGTATTGCTTTAAAGGATAAAAATCTCATTAATATTGCTGAATCTGATATTTTTTGGGATGAAATTATCAGTATTGAATATATTGGTAAAGAAGAAGTCTTTGATTTAAGCATTCCTAAAACTCATAATTTTATAGCAAATGATTTTATTGCTCATAATTGTATGGGAAAAAAGAAGCCAGAAGAAATGGCTCAACAGCGAGTGACTTTTACCGAAGGTTCTATTGGAAATGGTATTCCTGAAGAAATAGCTACCTATGTCTTTGATTTAATGGAAAAATTTGCTGGATATGGTTTCAATAAATCTCACTCTGCCGCGTATGCGTTAGTTGCCTATCAAACAGCTTGGTTAAAACAGCATTTTCAACAGGGTTTTATGGCGGCTGTTTTATCGGCAGATATGGATAATACCGATAAAATTGTTACCTTGGTTGCAGAGTGTAAAGACATGGGTTTAACGCTTTGTCCGCCGAATATTAATCAATCCTATTATCATTTTACGGTTAATGATAAAGATGAAATTGTGTATGGGATTGGTGCGATTAAAGGCGTGGGTGAAGCAGCGATTGAGGATTTATTGCAAGAGCGAACTGAGCGGGGAGACTTTAAAGGGCTGTATGATTTATGTAAGCGCGTTGATTTACGCAAAGTGAATAAGCGGGTGTTTGAAGCCTTAATTCGTAGTGGGGCATTTGATGTTTTTAATGATAATAGAGCCAGTCATTTTGCAGAATTAAAAACAGCGATTAAAGTCGCTGAACGGCATATAAAAATGTTGGAAGTAGGCCAGAATGATTTATTTGGTTTGGCGGTGAATGCAGAGAAGCCTGAAGATGAAGTCATTGATTATGCGGTTAATGTACCTGCATGGTCAGAAAAAATCCGTTTAGCCTTTGAAAAACAAGCCTTGGGTTTATTTTTAACCGGTCATCCTATGGATGAGTACCGTGGAGAATTAAAGCATTTAGTGTCAAATTCATTGGCGAAAACCTTAGCTAATATTGCAAATTCACGTAGTAAAGTAGATATTCGATTAGCGGGTTTACTTTTGGGCGTACGTACGCGTCAGGATAGAAAAGGCCTAATGATGGGATTTGCCACCTTAGATGATAAGGATTCAAGGGCGGATATTACTATTTATAATGAAGTCTATGAGCAGTATCGCGAATTACTGATTACCGATGAAGTGTTGATTATAGAATGTAATGCTCGGATGAATAGTTATACGGATGCTTTGAGTGTGGTGGCTGATAAAATTTATACCTTAGAGCAAGCTAGAGAGCAATATGTACGAAGTTTAGCGATTAAATTAACCTCTTTTCACGATGATAAAGAGCGTGAACAGTTTATTTTGATGCTCATGGAAATTTTACGTCCTTTTACCGGTGGCGGCTGTCCATTAACCGCTCAATATCAATCTGAAGCCGCCCGTGCGACGTTACAATTCGGAGAACAATGGCGTATTCATCCAACAGATGATTTAATGTTGCAATTAAAAGAATTATTGCCCCAAGAAAATGCCGTTGCCTTTAAATATAGATAAATTAATGGCGTGTCCTGACTGTGATTTGCTGATTGAAAAAGTGAATATTGCTGATGGTTATGTCAGTGAATGTCCACGCTGTCATTTTATTTTAGAGCATCCCACACGCTCATCTATTCGCAATGATTTTATGTGTGTTTTTATGGGATTGCTCGTGTATTTTCCCGCTATATTTTTACCGTTTATGAGTTTAACCATGCTCGATGAAACGGTTTATTTATCCTTAGTCAGTTGTGTGGTCAGCTTGTTTGAAACTGCAAATGGTGGGTTGGCGGTGGTAGTCATGTTTACTTTATTATGCGTGCCTTTATTACAAATGGTGTTATTGATTTTTATTACCACGCGATTACACCACAAGCAAAAAAGTTGTTATTTAGCTTTGAGTTTTAAATGTTATAACCTTTTAAATACCTGGGGAATGCTCGATATTTTCATGTTAAGTATTATTGTAGCAGCGATTAAATTAAGAGATGATGCAGAATTAAACGCAGAATTAGGTCTATACGCATTTATTTTATTATTATTGATTAATGCCTTGCAAATGCAATTACTGAATAAGCCCTTATTATGGCGTTCTATCGAAAGACATGAAAACTAAAGCCTATTCTGCTTTAGAAAAAGGCTATGTGTGTTGTCGGCAGTGTCATAAAATAGCCGTTTATCAGATTGATAGTGATTACCAAGAATGTTCGCGTTGCCAGAGTAAAATATATCCCCGTATTCCGAATAGTATTATGCGGAGTTGGGTTTTATTATTAAGTGGATTTTTATTATATATTCCTGCGAATATTTTGCCGATTATGAGTGTCAATAAAGGCGGTGATGTGCGTATCGATACTATTATGTCAGGTATTATTCATTTAATGCATATTGATATGCTACCGATTGCAATTATTGTGTTTGTTGCCAGTATTTTAGTGCCGTTATTAAAAATGCTAGCATTAGCATGGATATTAATGGCTATTCAATTAAAGTGGAGACTGCAAACGCATGGACGAGCAAAAATGTATCATATGTTAGAGTTTATAGGACGTTGGTCAATGTTAGATATTTTTGTGATTAGTATTTTATTGGGGATTGTTAAATTTCATCCGATTGCCTCGGTCGATTTAATGCCAGCCGCTCTTTTATTTGAAATTGTGGTGATATTAACCATGTTAGCCGCAATAATGTTAGATTCACGGTTAATTTGGCAAGAGGTTATCGATAATGACTAAGCCGGTTGTACGCAAAAGACATTGGTTATCCGCTATTTGGTTATTGCCGCTGATTTCTGCCTTATTAGGTGGCTGGGCTATCTATCAAAATATGCAGGAAAAAGGCATTGAAATTAGTATTTTATTTCAAGATGCAGCAGGGATACGTGAAGGAAAAACCGCCATTATGTATAAAGGCGTGCGTATTGGTATGGTGAAAAAAATACATATGAGTGATGATTTTAAACAAGTCCGAGTGATAGCTGAAATACAGCAATCCTCTATGAATGGCTTGAAAGACAGTACTCAGTTTTGGTTAGTGAAACCAAAAGTGTCCATTACTGAAATTACAGGATTAGATACCATTGTGTCAGGTAATTATATTAGTATTAATCCCGGTAAAGGTAATTTACGCACAGAATTTATTGCATTAGAATCATCGCCTGCTTTAGATGATAAAACCAAAGGTTTATATATTAATATTTTAGCGGATCATTTAGGCTCAGTGAGTCGTGGTGCGAAGGTTTATTTTCGAGAAATACCAGTAGGTGAGGTATTAGATTATGAATTAGCCAAAAATCATAATGGCGTAGTGATAAAACTACGTATTGAACAGCGTTATATTAATCTGGTAAAAAAATCATCGCGTTTTTGGAATGCGAGTGGTTTATCGGTTAAAGCAAATTTAAGCGGTTTATCGGTACATATGGAATCACTCGCGGCATTAATTGTCGGCGGAATTTCATTTTATACGCCCGATACCAATAGCGATGATTATGCAATCAATGAAGATAGTTTTAAATTATATGGTGATTTTGACAGTGCAAAAGTCGGCATTAACGTTAATATTAAGTTTGAATCCGCAATTGGCTTGGAAGAGGGCGTGACCGAAGTTAAATATGATGCGTTTAAAATTGGTATTGTTAAAAAAATTAGTTATAAAAAAACCGGAAAAAGCGTGGTTGCTGAAGTCATGTTTGACCCGAGAGCCGAAGAATTATTAAAGCAAGGGACTCGATTTTGGTTAGATAAACCTAAATTTTCGCTGGCTGATTTTTCAGGTTTAAGCTCATTATTACAGGGGCGACATATTAAAATGCAATTAGGTGAAGGCAAGCCAAGTCGAGATTTTAAAGCTTTAACTAAGCCGCCTTTAATTTTATCCGGTGATAAAGGCGTGCATTTAGTACTTAAGGCAAATTCTTTAGATTCTATCGAATATGGGAGTCCTGTTTTATATAAAAAAATACAAGTAGGGCAAGTGCATGATTTTAAATTAAGCAAAAAAGGTGATGAAGTTTTAATTTATGTGCATATATCGGAACGTTACAAGCATTTAGTCAGTAAGCAGTCGCGTTTTTGGAATGCAAGTGGAGTGCGAGTGAGTGTAGGGACGCAAGGATTAGATGTACAAACGGGCACGGTCGGTACTTTATTGAGTGGGGGGGTTGAATTTATAACCCCAAAATTAGGCACTAGAAAAATTAAAAATGGGCGTATTTATACCCTATATAAAAATAAAGACCAAGCAACGGATAATGGTTTAGTGGGCTATTCGCCGAAAAAAAATGTAAAAATAATTACCTTGAAAGTGGATGAGTTAGGTTCATTGAGTTTAGGCTCTAAAGTGTATTTTAAAAAATTACCCGTGGGTGAAATCGTACATTATGCTTTAAGTGCCAGTGATGATTCAATTACGATGTGGGTAGAAATTGAGGCTAAATTTAAACATTTAGTGAAAAATACCAGCCGGTTTTGGCGTAATAGTGGTTTGAAGGTTGAGGGTGGTTTATCGGGTGTGAAGGTAGAGTTGGCTTCGGTACATGCTTTATTGAATGGTGGCATTAGTTTTACCAATACTGATTTACCTAAGACCTCGCTGAATCAGTTTTCGAAACGGCTGGCTTATCCTTTATATGCAAGCAAAGACGAGGCACTGGAAAGCTTTAAACGCATTGATATTCATTTTTCGTTGGCACAAGGTATTCAGGCAGGCACTAAAATTAAATATTTAGGCGTGCCGGTGGGGGAAGTTATTGAGGTTAAATTAGCAAGCAATAATAAGGCGATTATTGCATCGGCTAAATTACTCGGTAGTGCGATGCAGTTTGCCCGTTCAGGGACGCAGTTTCGTTTAGTGTCTGCTCAATTAAGTTTATTTAATACCAAACATTTAGACACAATTGTAACAGGTAATTATTTAGCGATTGAACCCGGCGAGGGAACAAGTCAAACGGTTTTTCAAGGGCATCTTGATTCACCTGAAATTAAGCATGGCTTGCATCTTGTTTTAAAATCACCGCGTTTAGGCTCTATTAAAGCGGGGAATAATATTTATTATCGCCAAGTTAAAGTGGGTGAAGTGCGTTCGATTGCTTTAGCGAGTCCAGCCACTCATGTGTTAATGGATGTGTATATTGCGCCACGTTATGCACCGTTAGTACAAGCGAATAGTAAATTTTGGAATATTAGTGGTATTAAAGTTGATATTGGTTTATTTACTGGCACCAGAGTGCAAGCAGAATCGATGGAAAGTATTATTTCAGGGGGCATTTCATTTGCAACCCCGAATACATATCCAAAAGAAAAGATGCGTTCAGGTCAAATATTTGAGTTAGCAAATGAATATCAAAATGAATGGTTGGGCTGGCAGCCAGAGATTGAATTACAGGCGTTGTAGATATAGTTACAAAATAATCGGCTACCAACTTAAAACGGGACAGACAATATTTAAATACGATGGGAAGTGGAACTTCAGTCTCGCAGTCTTAAAGGGTTGTTGGTATGCAGGCTAAATCCTGCGTACCAGAGTTTTACCTCAGTCTAGCCTTCGCTCCATTTTTACCAATAAGCCCGTAAAGCCCCTTCCTTTAGGGAGGGGATATAAGGGTGCTTTTGATTTTTTTTAAAGCGGTCTATTTTGTTGTTCAATATATTGCTTAAGAACTGATAAAGGTGCGCCGCCCACTGAACCTGCAAAATAGCTTGGACTCCATAGCACGCCTTTCCAATAAATTTTATCTATTTCTTTTGCATAATCTAGTCTTAATCTTCTACTCGACACGCCTTTCAGGCTATTAACCAATTTTGAGATGCTCATTTTTGGAGGGTAATTAACAAGTAGGTGGACATGATTTTCTTCACCATTAAACTCTTCCAGAGTGCATTCAAACTTAGTACACACTTTTTCCATGTATTCTTTCATTGAAGTAAGCATTTCATTTGTAAAGGCTGATTTTCGGTATTTTGTAATAAAGACCAAGTGTACGTGAAGCATAAAAACACAATGTCTTCCTGTTCTTAGTTCCATAATTATATTGATAGACCTATTAAGAAAGTGTTAGTATATCAATTATGAAGTCAATCATCAAAACCCTATCTGTCAGAGTAAGAGATAAACATGTAAGCGTGTTAAATCGTATGGCTTTTGACGTTAATCAAGTGTGGAATGCGGCTAATGCAGACTGTGCGGAATTGGCGTGGGTACCGATTCCTGAAGTGGGTTATGTGAATTGTGGGGTATCAGCCTTTGAGCTAATGAAAGACTTAAAAGGACTTCGTAAAGAACGCGATATGATCATTGATTCAACGGCGCTGCAGGAAACTATTGCGGTTCACGCTAAGGCACGTAAACAATTTAAGAAAAATAAACTCAATTGGCGCTGTTCAGGTGGGGCTAAAAAAGCACTGGGGTGGGTTCCCTTTAAGGCTGGAGCGGCAAAGTGGGTCAATGGTCAAGTTCGCTATGCAGGGCTTTATTTTAAAGTTTGGGACAGTTATGGTTTATCCCAGTTTAAATTTCGTTCGGGTAACTTTAGTCAAGATTCGCGGGGGCGATGGTATTTTAATATTGTCATTCACGTTGAAGCAGAGGAACGAATAGCGGAAGGTGGACAGATTGGCATTGATTTAGGCCTAAAAACAACCGCAACCTGTTCAAACGGCGAAAGTTTAGAGCGTCTAAATTGCTATCGAAACTTAGAAGAAAAACTAGGCAATGCTCAGCGTGCTAAAAAGAAAAATCGGGTTAAGGCCATTCACGCCAAGATAAAAAATACCCGCAAAGATGCAATACATAAATTCACTTGCAAAATAGTCAAAGAAAATAGTTTAATTATCGTAGGCAATGTCAGCAGTAAGAATTTAGCAAAAACCAAGATGGCAAAATCCGTTTTGGATGCAGGCTGGTTCATGCTGAAAACACAACTTGAATATAAGTCGGTAGCGACGCAAGGCGTGTTCTTAGAGGTCAACGAGAGCTACACTACCCAAACCTGCTCATGCTGTGGCTTAATTAGCCAAAGTAGTCCGAAAGGTAGAGCAGGACTTGGAATAAGAGAATGGACATGTACTGAGTGTGGTACAACGCATGATAGAGATATTAATGCTGCAAAGAACATTCTCGCGCTTGGGCATAAGCGTCTAGCAGTAGGAATCCCCGTCCTTTAGGGCGGGGAGGATGTCAATAAAATATACGCCCCAATAACGTGTTATTTTCCCTTGCCTTTGCCATTTTTTCGCTCCTTGCGTTTTGCATCTTTAGCGGCTTTTTTGATGCGCAGAGCTTCGAGTTCAATGAGTTCCTGCTCCATAACGGCGGGTGTTTCAAAAGTGACACGTCCTAAACTAATATCACGAATTTCGGTGAGAAATATTTTAGAAATCTTATCTAACTCAATATGTCCACCTGCTCTTAAGCAACCGCGTTGTTTACCGATAATTTGTAAAAACTCGTAATCTGTTTCAGGCAGCGTCTTGAGGTTATAACGTTTTTTTAGATTATCGGGATATTCGGTTAAGAAAAATTCACCGGCAAAAGATGCAATATCTTCATGTCTAAACGCAGTATCTTTAATAGCACCGGTTGTAGCAAGACGATAGCCGGTATTTTCATTTTCTAAATTTGGCCATAACATTCCCGGTGTATCATGCAAAATAATACCATTATGTAAATCAATGCGTTGTTGCTGTTTAGTCACCGCCGGTTCATTGCCGGTTTTCGCAATAGTTCGACCGGCGAGTGCATTAATTAAGGTTGATTTTCCCACATTGGGAATCCCCATAATTAAGGCATGAATAGGTTTAGTGGCATCGGTCTTTCTAGGTATCATTTTACGGCATAAATCGACCACTTTAATCGCTTTACTGCTCTCTAATGCGGTGAGTGATAGCGTTTTAACGCCTTGTTCTTTTTCTAAATAGTCTTGCCATTGCTGGGTGCGGATAGGATCAGCTAAATCAGCCTTATTGAGAATTTTAATGCAGGGCTTATCGCCTCTTAAATCAGAAAGAAGCGGATTGGCACTACTAAAAGGCAAACGTGCATCGATGATTTCAATTAATAAATCAATTTCGGGTAAACGCTGTTTTATTTCTTTTCCAGCCTTGAACATATGGCCGGGAAACCATTGAATTTTCACTGATAGATAACCTTAAAATTTAAATTTGCCAACAATACCATTTAAATGAGCGGCTAGTTTTGCCATTTCAGCCCCTGCAATGGCGGATTCTTCACTGGCGATAACTGTATCTTTAGCGGTATTACTAATAGAAATAATGCTACGATTGATTTCTTCAGTCGCAATCGATTGTTCTTTTGAAGAGCCTGCGATTTGTGCCGTCATATCATCAATACGCCCAATGGCTTCGGTAATTTTATGTAAGGCATTGGTACCTTCGTGGGCATGCTCAACCGCTTCAGTCGCTAGATCTAAGCTACTGGTCATGGAATTGGCACTGTTTTTAGTACCTTGTTGTAATTTTTCAATGGTAGATTGAATTTCTAAAGTTGAATCTTGAGTACGGCTGGCTAAGGTTCTCACTTCGTCAGCCACTACCGCAAAACCACGTCCTTGCTCACCTGCACGAGCAGCTTCAATGGCAGCATTTAGAGCAAGTAAGTTAGTTTGTTCGGCAATATCTCTAATCACATCTAATACGGCACCAATCGCATCACCATCTTGTTGTAAGGTGAGTACGCCATTTGCAGCTTGTGAAATTTCAGTATTCAGCTCATTAACAGATTCAATGGCTTTTTCAATAATGCTTGCTCCGGCTTTTGCTTCGGAGTCACCTTGTTCTGCTTCATTGGCGGCATTAACAGAGTGACTAGCAATAGAGTGAACCGTGGCTGTCATTTCAGTAATTGCTGAGGCGACTTGTTCAATTTGAGCGTACTGGTCTTGGGTATTATGTTGCGTATGTTCTGCTGTGACAGAAATTTCTTCTGTTGCACTTGATAATTGTAGGCTAGAGGCTGCAATATCTTCAATAACGCCTTGGATACGTTCAATAAATTTATTGAAATAATGTGCAATATCAGCGAGTTCATCTTGTTTAGAGGTATCAAGGCGTTGGGTTAAATCTGCATCGCCTTCAGCAACGCCTTTCATGGCATCTGCAATGTTACGTAAATTGCTGGCAATACTACCGGCGAATACAAAGCTAATAATAGCGGCGATAATTGAAATTATAATTAATAATAATATCGCTGCACTAATGAGTGTTTCTGTTAAAGCATGAACCGGTTTAAAGGTTTCTTCTTCATCGATTTCAGCTAAAATTGCCCAGTTTAAACCTTTGATATTTAAAGGAGCATAAGCCGATAAGACTGATACATCTCGATAATCATTAAATGTCGCTGACCCTGTTTTTCCTGAAATAGCGGCTTTTGCTCCTTGGCTACGAATTTCTTGAAAACCAATATTAGTGTCTTTATTTTTAATATTATTAATCACCTCACTGGAAGTACCTGTTTTTTCAAGTATCTCAAGAAAGCCATTTTTATCTTCAATTAAGAAACGACTCACACTTTTTGCTTTAAAGTCGGCACCAATTAAATAGGATTCACCGGATTCACCCATGCCGGTTTTTTTCCATTGTTGATTACTGGTCATAATATTATTGATTTCAGCAAGCGGCATTTGAAAAACCAGCACACCAATTTTTTGACCGTTATCAAAAATAGGCGTTGCGATAAAAGAGGCAGGGGCATCATAAGAAGGGGTGTAATTGGTAAAATCTTCTATAAAGGTTTCAGTGTTATTGCTATTATTGGCACGATTAAAGGCTTTAGCTAAGCCTGAATCGGCATAAGCCCCTTTTTTTAAGGAGACAGCATAATCCACTTCTTTAAAAACAGAATAAATAACGCGTCCAGAATCAGGGTCAACTAAGAAAATATCGTAATAACTAAATTTTGTTAAAAAGTCATTGATGTGTGGGTGATATAAACTATGCACTTGTGTGTATTGGCTGTCATCAGATGCTGCCATTAAGTTATTTTTACTGCCTAATGCATTGCTGTTATTTTGAATATAATGATATTGCAAGTAGGACGCGGTGGCATCGAGTTGACCTATAATATGACGAGTATCAATGGTTTTATTGTTGTTTTTGTTGCTATATTCTGGTGCGAATTGGCGATCATAATATTGTGCCACTTGTGTTTTAAGCTGGCGAGTATTGGCAGTATTTTTTTGTGTTTCCAGTTCCTTTATGGAAGTCTTAAATGCTTTAGTGGCGTTAATTATCATCCGATCATTAGCCAGTGTCAGTACTTGGTTATTGATTTGTTGAACATAACTTTCTATTTGATAGGCTTTATTTTCCCGTACAGAGACCAAATGATCGATAGCAACTTCTTGTAAGGCATGATTGGCATCATCAATCGTTTGTAACGTGGATATTACGCTTAATGTTGCTGCAGGGATAATGGCTAAAAATAGTGAGCCAATAATTAATTTAGTTTTTATTTTCATTGAAGTAAGGGGATTATTTTATTAAAAGTAATTATTTATTTTGGCTATGCAGGCCGCATTCTTTTTTAGTGGCATCTTCCCACCACCAACGTCCAGCACGTTCATGTTGATTTGGTAGCACTGCACGCGTGCAAGGTTGGCAGCCTATGCTAATAAAACCTTGTTGATGCAAGGGATTAAATGGCACTTGATAGGCTTCAATATAATCCCAAATTTGTGCTGAACTTTGATTGGCAAGCGGATTAAACTTTATCAACTGATGTTTTGCACTAGAGAATGCGGCATCAATTTGAATTTCAGGGAGGTCTTGGCGGGTATCAAGGCTTTGGTCTTTGCGTTGCCCTGTAATCCACGCGTCAAGGTTAGCTAATTTACGTTTTAACGGAGCAACTTTGCGGATGCCACAGCATTCTTGATGGCCATCTTCATAAAAACTAAATAGCCCTTTTTCTTTTACCAAGGCTTCAAGCGTATTATGTTCAGGACTTAGTAACTCAATATCAATATTGTAATGATTCCTAACTTTTTCAATAAATTCATAGGTTTCAGGATGTAAACGTCCAGTATCGAGTGAGAATATCTGTATATCAGAACGTATTTTTAATGCCATATCAACTAAGGCAACATCTTCTGCTCCGCTAAATGAAATAGCCACTTTTTCGTAATTTTCAAGTGCATACTTTAAAATTTTACGGGGATTTTTATTGAGTAATTCCGTTTGTAATTGTTCTATATCCGTCATCTTTTATCGCATAGCCTTAAAAATTTTATATATATCTGTCTAATATACCATTATTTTGTTGAGATAACGCCCATAAAATGTGTTCTTTTACTAATTCAGAGGGATGAGTTAATTTATTATATAAGGATTGTGTGATATTTTGTGAATAAGGTGCATTGCCTAGGGCAATGGCAATATTGCGTAACCATTGGCTATAGCCAATTCGTCTGATAGCAGAGCCTTCGGTGAAGCGTAAAAATTGTGCTTCGCTCCAATTAAAAAGTTCCAATAAATGAATGGCATTGAGATTGTGGCGCGGATTAAAATCTTTTTCAGTGCTTAAGTGGCTAAAACGATTCCAAGGGCAGATAAGCTGACAATCATCACAGCCATAGATGCGATTACCGAGCAAAGGGCGAAATTCAACAGGAATACTGCCTTTATGTTCAATGGTGAGGTACGAAATACAACGATTAGCATCGACTTGGTAAGGTGCAACAATTGCTTGCGTGGGGCAGATAGTTAAACAGGCTTGGCAGCTGCCACAATGATTATCACTTGGATTATCGGCTATTAAGGGTAAGGAGCTATAAATTTCACCGAGAAAAAACCATGAGCCGGCTTGGCGATTAATAATATTGCTGTGTTTGCCTATCCAGCCCAAACCTGCCTTTTCGGCAATCGCTTTTTCTAATACGGGTGCAGAATCAACAAAGGCACGATAGCCAAAAATACCCACTTGTTGTTCAATTTTTTCTGCCAATTTTTGCAAGCGTTTACGCAATAATTTATGGTAATCACGTCCTAGAGCGTAGCGAGAAATAAAGGCGGCAGTAGGGGTATTTAAAGTGGTTTCGCTGTGAAATGATTTTTCAGGGAGATAATTCATCCGCACTGAAATAATACTAATAGTATCGGGATGCAGTAAGGCGGGGCGGCTACGTTTTAAACCATGTTTATGCATATAATCCATATCCGCATGGTAGCCTTTTTGTAACCACGATGCTAAGCGTTGTTCTGCCTGTAATAAATTAGTATCACTAATGCCTACTTGCTGAAAACCTAATTCAATTCCCCATTGTTTTATAGTATCGGTGAGTGTTTGCATGATAATTTGAATAAGCGAAAAGCGGTTAAGCTCTTTATAATAGCGTATTTTAGAGAGAAATTAGTTAATACCATGCAAAAAATTATTTTATCAAGCCCTGAAGAGACTGAACAATTTGCGGCAGACTTATTTAAATGTGTGCCTGAAAAATGTTTAATTTTTTTACAGGGTGATTTGGGAGCAGGAAAAACCACCTTAGTCAGAGGTTTTATGCGGGCGGCTGGATATGATGGCGTGGTAAAAAGTCCGACTTATAATATTGTTGAAGAGTATGAATTAGAACAGCGTTTATTTTATCACTTTGATTTATATCGTTTAGTTGATGCTGAAGAATTAGAATGGCTAGGCATGGAGGATTATTTAAAGGCAAACAGTGTGTGTTTTATTGAATGGCCAGATAATGGTGACGGTTATTTGACGGTTCCTGATATTATTTTGACGCTTTCAGTGCGTGAAAATGAGCGGGAATTATTAATAAATAAAATGCCTGAGAAAATTTATCAGTGCTTAAGCTGCTGAAATAACATTATAAAATAGATGCTCTGACTTATTTTAAATAAGTCTATGATAATATAGAATCCATATAACCTATAAAAAACAATTACCTATTGATATAATCTAAACCAGATTATTGATTAGGAGGTGCTGTCATGAAACCGTTATTCATTTTATGGCTTTTGGTTTGTTTTAATATTTCAAGTGTTTTCGCAAGTCCTGCTAGTATTGAGACCTTGCGGGTTAAAACGTCGACTGAAAGAATTCGTCTGGTTTTTGACGTGTCTAAACAAACAAAATACACCGCCTTTCAGTTAGCAAAACCCGCTCGATTAGTGGTGGATTTCACTGATAGTCGTTTGCAAAGCAAATTAAAATTACCTAAAAAAAATAGCTTCTTAAAGCAGGTACGTTCTTCACCGCGTGGCAAGAATAGCTTGCGAGTGGTGATTGAGTTAAAAGAGACATTACCGTTATCTAGTTTTATCTTAAAGCCAGATAAAGCAAGAGGTCATCGTGTTGTTATTGATTTATCACGTAAAAATAAGTCTAAAAAAGTTAAAACGCAAGTTGCCAAAATTACTAAAAAACCAGTGACTGCGACAGCTAAAAAAGCAACAAAACCTAAAGTGGTTAAAAATAATCGCCGTAAAATCAAGCCTTTTGTGGTAGCTATTGATGCAGGACATGGTGGTAAAGATCCAGGTGCTCATGGCATTAAAGGGACACAGGAAAAGAAAGTGGTGTTTGCTATTGCTAAAAAATTAGCGGCTTTGATTAATAAGCAAAGAGGCATGAAGGCGGTGCTAGTGCGTAAGGGGGATTATTACATTACTTTACGCGGTCGTATGGAGATTGCCAGAAAGGCGAATGCGGATTTATTTATCTCTATTCATGCAGATGCCTTTAAAAATAGAAAAGTATCTGGAGCATCAGTGTTTACCTTATCAAGACGGGGTGCGAGTAGTGAAGCGGCTCGTTGGTTGGCAAATCATGAAAATTCAGTTGATTTGGTCGGTGGCGTTAGCCTAGATGATAAAGATGATGTATTGGCATCGGTTTTACTAGATTTATCACAAACCGCGTCACAAGATATTAGTCAGCTAGTAGCGAAAGAGGTATTGGATAATTTTGGCCATATTGGCAAATTACATTCTCATAGCGTACAGAAAGCTGGCTTTATGGTCTTAAAATCACCGGACATTCCGTCTATTTTAGTGGAAACGGCTTTTATTTCTAATCCTCAAGAAGAACGCCGTTTATTGAGTGGTAAGTACCAATATAAAATGGCAAAGGCGATTGAAAAAGGGGTGGTGGCGTATGCGAGAAAGAGTCGATTAGCCTTAAATAGAAGTACCACCGAAAAAGGCGGTAAGCATACTATTAGTAAAGGCGAAACTTTATCAGGCATTGCGCATTATTATGGTATTCCCTTAAAAGTCTTAAAACGTTTAAATACCATTGCAAAAAGCAATAAAATTCAAATAGGTCAGGTATTATCAATTCCGTTGAAAGGATAGTCACGGTTTTCTCATAAAAATATGGGAGAAGCCTATTGAGTTAATGGGGCGAAGGATTTAGCCTTCGCCCCAATTTTTGACTAAGTGTTAACGGCCTTTTCAAGAATAAGTTCTAAAACTAACTTACTACCAAAATAACTGAGTAATAAGCAAATAAAGCCATACAGTGTGCCATTAATCGCAGTTTTACCTCGCCAACCGTAATATTTTCGCCCGATTAATAAGCTGCTAAAAATAAACCATGCAAAAATTGATAATAGCGTTTTATGGGCAAGGTGCTGACTAAATAAATCTTCAATAAAAATAAAGCCGCTGACTAAAGACAGACTTAAAAAGAGCAGCCCTGTGGTAATCATTTGAAATAATAACGCCTCCATGGCTTGTAGTGGCGGTAATGCCCTCATGAAGCGAGCAGGATTATGCGTTTTTAATTGTTTGTTTTGCAGTGAAAGTAATAAAGCCTGTACCGCGGCAATAGTGAGTAAGCTAAACGCAATAATTGAACTGATAATATGCGTGTTCATTGCACTGGAATAATGCGTAATAGTTTTTACGTCATCAGCAAAATTCATATCTAAAACGAGCATTAATACTGTCATAGGAAATAGCAGAATACCGAGTTTTTCAACGGGTTTTGAAAATGAGGCTAATAAAATAAATAAACTAATCACCAGTGAAATAAAAGAGCCAATATGAAATAACGTAAAGTCTAAGGCGTATTGTTGTATAGCATCAAAAATAATAATTCCAGCATGTGATATAACGGCTACCCATGCCATGATTAACGCACGTTGTTTGAATTGATTGGTTTGAATGTCTTTCAGTAAAATTAAACTACTAATCAAATAAAAAAATATTGCCGTCGCATTAAGCAAGACTAAAAACATATTGGTCATGGTGTTAAGCTGTTAAAGTAAAAGTGACAGGCCCATCATTGATAAGGGATACTTGCATATTGGCTCCAAATTGACCGGTTTCAATAGAAGGGTAATGTGCTTGAGCATGTTCCACAAAATAGTGAAATAAGTGTTTTCCCAATACAGGATCTGCTGCAGGGGTGAAACTAGGACGGTTTCCGGAGCGTGTATCGGCAGCTAAGGTAAATTGAGGAATCAGCAGCAACCCGCCATTAATGGCTTGTAAATTGCGATTCATTCGTCCTTGTTCATCAGCAAAAATACGGTAGTTAATAATTCGTTCAAATAAACGTTGTGCGGTTTGTTCAGTATCCTGTTTTTCTATTGCAATTAACGCAACAATACCATATTGAATTTCACCGAGTATTAGGTTGTCAACCGTAACACTGGCTTGGGAAACACGCTGAATAAGTGTAATCATATTGTCATGACTTAAGATGCATTAAAGCCCTCTCCTTGGGGAGAGGGTTGGGTGAGGGTAATATTTAAACAAGTAACGTATCTAATGCCATCATTAGAATAAAGCCTAGCATTAAGGCAAAGGTGCCATAACGTGAACGCCCTTTAGCATGAGTTTCAGGAATAATTTCTTCAGAAATCACAAATAACATCGCGCCTGCTGCAAAACCCATGGCAATCGGTAAAAAAGAGCTAAACACTGAAACCATGGTAATGCCTAATAAACCGCCGATAGGTTCAACTAAACCTGTTAAGGTCGCAATACCGACTGCCTTCCATCTATTATAGCCTAATGCAATTAAAGGTAAGGCGACCGCAAGTCCTTCGGGAATATTTTGTAGGGCAACAGCAATCGCTAAGACCATGCCATTATGTAAATCACCCGTACCAAAACTAACGCCTACTGACATGCCTTCTGGAAAATTATGAATGGTAATAGCAATAATAAAGAGCCAAATTTTTTGTAAGGATTCAGCTTGGGGCTGTAAAACTTGTTCTATATGTAGGTGTGGTAATTTTTTGTCTGATAAATGCAAGAATATTGCACCGAGTAACATGCCGGCTGCCACCATATATAAGCCATTTCCGGGGGATAATTCATTACCAGATTCGATGCCGGGCAGTAATAATGAAAAAGCGGTTGCTGCTAACATAATACCTGCGGCTGCACCGAGTAAGGTGCTAAAAAGTGTATTGGAGATATTTTTAAATAATGCCGCAGGTATCGCCCCCACACCGGTTGCCAGTCCCGATAAAATGCAGGCTAAAAACCCAATCATGGCTATTTTTCCGAAGAAAAAATATAAGCTACCGAAAATAATAAGTTGTGAGAGTAAAAATAGAGCCGCCAGTGCAAACCAGCGTTGAATATTAGGGAGTGCTTGTAATGTTTGATAATATGAACAATTATTTAAGCGATTGCTAATAGATTCAAAATAGTCGGTAGTTGATTGGGTTGACATGTTAGGCTCTTAAATTAATTGATATAGACTTTTATTGTATAGTGAATTAGCACTAAATGACTATGATTTTTAATGGAAATAATAGGTTTTTATAAATGATAAGAATGATGTTGTTAGTTTCATTGTTATTAGCACAGGTGAGTTGTGCTAAGGTTTATGTTTGGGAAGATGCTAATGGACAAAAACATTACGCGGATAGAGCAGAAAGTAATGCTGATGTTAAAGAGCTTACTTTAACGCAGCACCATACTTATTATGCGATTAAAAAAGTTTTTGATGGTGATACCGTAAAATTGCAAGATGGCCGTAAAATTCGTTTTTTAGGCATTAATACCCCCGAAGTTGCTCATTCAAACCATTATGCACAGGCTGGTGGTGAAGCGGCAAAGCAATGGCTGATTAAGCAGCTCAAAGGGCAGAAAGTAAGATTGGAGTTTGATGCGGAGAAAAAGGATAAATATAAGCGTACGTTAGCACATTTATTTACTGAAAGTGGTGTGCATTTAAATCATGAGTTAGTGCGTTTAGGCTTGGCGAGTGTCAGTGTTTTTCCACCTAATTTAAACTATATTCCTGAATTATTAACGGCTCAAGATGAGGCAGAACAAAATAATCGGGGTATTTGGAAAGATAAAGCCTATGCCGCTAAACCTGCTACTGATTTAAGTGCACATAATAAAAATGGTTGGCAACGTATTGTGATGACGGTGTCTGCGATTAAAAAAACCCGTAAAAGTATTTATTTAAAATGGAATAAGCATTTTATTGTGCGTATTGAAAAACATCATGCACAATATTTTGATGATATTGATAGTTTAAAAGGTCAAAAAATAGAAGTGAGAGGTTGGGTGCGTAAGTATAAAAAAGGTTATTCTATGCAGCTTAAGCACGGTGGTTTGTTGAAGCGGCTGTAATAAGCTGACTATTGATTAAGGTATCAATCAGTAAATGAAACGCGTCAGAAAAATTGGTGCCGTAAGCAATGACACCATCTTCATGCCCTCGCATAGTGAAAATTTCGTTTGATGTAAATGCATGGTCGCTAAATAATTGACTCACTGCTGTCGCCATTTCGGGTGTACCATACGCGATTTCTTTGTCAGTGAATGGTAATTTAAGGCGGTGAGTTGCCTGCCATATCTCAGGATTATGGGCATGAATAACACAGTTAATATTAGGATTTTGTGCGTAAACACTGGCATGGGTCAGTGCTTCGGATGACGGTTTGCATGCCCCTATTGAGTTTAAACTATTTGCTGTTAAATCATTGTCAGTGACTGAACAGTAATGTTGCGGCGTTAATGTGGCTAAATGTCCTGTTTGGCTACCACTAATAATAAAGTGTTGAGCATGACGTTGGCTAATATTACCATAGCCATACCCTGCATAACGACTAGGATGTTGTCCAATAAGTTGTAATGAGTGTAATAGATTTCGCCAATGATTGATCAAATTAATGTCATCATGTGTGAGGTGACTTGAGCAATGCGTATGATGACCATGATATTTGATAACGCCTTCAATTTCTTGAACCATAATAAAAATCAGCTTTAAAGGTTAATTTATTGTAAAATTGTTGGCTTATTTTAGCGGTTATTGTAATCATTTTTAATGTAAATTATTTTATGCTATGTCCTTTTTGTAATGCTCAAGATACGCGCGTCATTGATTCTCGCTTAGCGAATGAAGGTCATCAGGTGCGTCGTCGTCGAGAATGTACAGCCTGCAAAGAACGTTTTACCAGTTATGAAGTGATAGAATTTAATTTACCAAGGGTGATTAAGCGTGATGGCGTGCGAGAGCCATTTAATGAAACAAAGCTGCGTTCGGGTTTTTTACGGGCCTTAGAAAAACGTCCTGTGAGTAGCGATGAAATTGAAACCGCGATAATGGATTTAAAGAAAAGGTTGATGGCAGCAGGTGAGCGTGAAGTAACCGCAGTGAGTATTGGTGAGTTAGTAATGAAAACCTTAAGTCGTTTAGACCAAGTCGCCTTTGTACGTTTTGCCTCGGTTTACCGTAGTTTTCAAAATGTAAGTGAATTTACCGATATGATTGCCAAGTTAGATGCTAAGTAAAGTGAATCGAGCGGCAGATGATGCTAAATTTATGGCACGGGCTTTATTTTTAGCGAGAAAGGGACTTTATACTACAGAGCCTAATCCGCGAGTGGGCTGTGTGTTAGTTAAGGATAATCACATTATTGCTGAAGGTTGGCATGTTCGTACTGGCGAAGGGCATGCGGAGGTTGAGGCCTTAAGAAAAACTGATGATGCTCAAGGGGCAACCGCGTATGTAACGTTGGAACCCTGTAGTCATTACGGCAAAACACCGCCTTGTGCAATGGCATTGATTGAGGCGGGTATTCAGCGGGTGGTGATTGCGATGCAAGATCCTAATCCTTTAGTGGCTGGAAAAGGAATTTTATTATTACAACAGGCGGATATTGAGGTAAGTTGTGGGGTATTGGAGCCAGAGGCACAGTTATTAAATAAGGGATTTATAAGGCGTATGCAGACAGGCTTGCCTTATGTAATCAGTAAAATTGCAATGAGTCTTGATGGTAAAACCGCGATGGCATCGGGTGAAAGTAAATGGATTACCTCGACAGAATCGCGACAGGATGTACAGCGATTAAGAGCGTCTAGCAGTGCGATTATGACTGGGGTGAATACGATTTTAGCAGATGATCCGAGTTTAAATGTACGCTTAGAGGATGTGGCGGTATCAGAACCGTTACGGATTATTTTGGATTCCAGTTTAAAAACGCCCTCTGATGCTAAATTATTTTCTTTAGCGGGTAGAGTGTTAATTTTAACCTGTGTCACAGAAGTTGAAAAATATACCGCGTTACAATCAGTTGGCGCGGAGGTCTATTGTTTAGCTGATAATGGCCAAGGGCAATTAGATTTATTAGCAGTGTTAAAATTTTTAGGTGAACAGCAGGTTAATCAGCTTTTAATTGAGGCAGGTAGTCTTTTAAATGGGGCGATGTTGCAGCAAGGATTAATTGATGAATGTATTGTTTATATGGCACCCTGCGTATTAGGTACAAGCGGTCGAGGGGTCTTTGCGATGCCGATGGTTAATAAAATGGCAGATAAAAAAAGTTTACAATTAATGGAGACCCGCCAAGTGGGGGTTGATTTAAGACTTCACTATAAGGTGCAAAAATAGCATGTTTACAGGTATTATTTTAGCAGTCGGTAAAATAAAAAAACTTCAAGCCCAGTCAGGTGATGTGCGTTTAAGTATTGATACCGGCACACTTTCGTTAGCAGAGGCTAATTTAGGCGATAGTATTGCCGTGAATGGCATTTGTTTAACAGCGGTTGAATTAAGTGAATATGGATTTGTGGCTGATGTATCGAATGAAACCTTAGCACGGACTAATTTAAATAACGCGGTGATAGGCACAGCGGTTAATTTAGAATTGGCCTTAACGCCACAAACGCGGTTAGGGGGACATATTGTCAGTGGTCATGTTGATGGCTTGGCGACACTGGTAGAACAAAAAGCAGATGGACGCTCTATTCGTTTTAAATTTAAAGCACCTGATACATTAGCAAAATATATAGCCGAAAAAGGCTCGATTTGTATTAACGGTATTAGTTTGACCATTAATGAAGTCGACGGTGCTTTTTTTAGTGTTAATGTTGTTCCGCATACTTTAAAAGTAACGACGTTAGGTGCAATTGAAGTGAATGATAAAGTAAATTTAGAAGTGGATTTATTAGCACGTTATATGGAACGGCTAATGAAAGGTGATGCGGCATGTATTGCGACATCGCAGGCTTCTAATGTGACAGAAGATTTATTAAAAGCAAGTGGGTTTATGTAGGTATATGGATAAAATTGAGGACATTATAGAAGATATTCGCCAAGGAAAAATGGTCATCATTATGGATGATGAAGACCGTGAAAATGAAGGTGATTTAGTGATGGCGGCGGAACATGTTCGGGCTGAAGATATTAATTTTATGGCTCGTTTCGGGCGCGGATTAATTTGTTTAACGTTGACCGGTGAGCGTTGCCAGCAATTACGCTTGCCATTAATGGTACGTGATAATAATGCGGCGTATGCGACTAATTTTACGGTGTCGATTGAAGCGGCTCAAGGCGTTACCACCGGTATTTCAGCATCCGATAGAGCGGTAACGGTGCAAGCAGCGGTGGCAAAAAATGCTAAGGCTGAAGATGTGGTGCAACCGGGGCATATTTTCCCTTTACGTGCCAGAGATGGTGGGGTGTTAAATCGTGCGGGACATACAGAAGCGGGTTGTGATTTAGCGCGTTTAGCGGGTTCAGAAGCGGCAGGCGTTATTGTTGAAATCTTAAATGACGATGGTTCGATGGCAAGACGACCTGATTTAGAGGTATTTGCTAAAAAACATGATTTAAAGATTGGTACTATCGCTGATTTAATTCATTATCGTACTGAAAATGAAAGCACCTTGGAACGAATTAGCGAGTGTGCATTACCCACTGAATTTGGTGATTTTCGTTTGTTGGCATATCAAGATCGTAATGATAGTAATGTACACCTAGCTCTTGTTAAAGGTGATATTAGCGGTGATGAACCTGTTTTAGTGCGTGTCCATGCCCGTAATTTGCTGGATGATATTTTTTCATCAACTCGTAGTGATTGCAAAGTACCGGTGCGTGAGGCAATGCAGAAAATTGCTGAAGCAGGACGCGGTGTGTTGGTTTTAGTGCGTCAGGAAGAAAATAATAAAACTTTAGCGGAATTAATTCATCATTATCAATTAGAAGATAATGGCGTGACACCGCCCGTTATGGTCGAGAAAAAAGATACCTGGCGAACAACCGGCACCGGCTCACAAATTTTAGCGGATTTAGGCGTGCATAAAATTAAAGTGTTAGGCGAACAAAAAAATTATTTTGGCTTATCAGGCTTTGATTTAGAATTAGTTGATGAAGCTTAGTATTTAATTATTTATTTTTAGAGAGAGTTAAAAGCATGTCAGATGTAACGTTAATAGAAGGTAATTTATCCGCTCAAGGTGGAAAATTTTGTGTGGTTGCCGCTCGTTTTAATAGCTTTATTGTTGAGCAGTTAGAAGGCGGTGCAATTGATGCATTAGTGCGTCATGGTGCCGATAAAAAAGATATTAGTTTAGTGAAAGTACCCGGTGCATTTGAACTGCCGATGGTGGTGCAACGTATTGCAGCAATGAAAAAATATGATGCAATTGTGGTATTAGGGGCAGTGATACGAGGCGGTACACCGCATTTTGATTATGTTGCGGGTGAATGTGTTAAAGGCATCGCTCAAATTTCATTACAGTATGATGTGCCGGTTAGTTTTGGGGTTTTAACAGTTGATAGTATTGAGCAAGCCATAGAAAGAGCGGGGACTAAAGCGGGTAATAAAGGGGCTGAAGCCGCTATTTCTGCGATTGAAATGGTGAGTTTATTTAATAACTTGGAAGCTTAATGAGTTCTGCAAAAACAAAATCAAGACAATGTGCGGTACAAGCTTTATATCAATGGCAGATGACCGGACAAAATTTAAGCTTGATTGAGCAACAATTTAAAGAAGATCAACGTTTAAAAAATGCTCAAAATAGCTATTTTGTTGATTTATTTCATGGCGTGCCGACACACTTAGATACGATTGATGCGGCTTTTATTGAATTTACCGCCCGTGAAATCGAAAAAATTGACCCTGTTGAACGCGCGATATTACGTTTAAGTGTCTACGAATTAATACATAAAACTGATATTCCTTATCGTGTGGTGATTAATGAAGGCGTTGAATTAGCAAAATCATTTGGTGCGGATGGGAGTCATCGCTATATTAATGGCGTGTTAGATAAAGTAGCTCAAGTACAACGTAAAACTGAAATTGAAGCTAAAAAGAAAAAATAAGGATATTGATAGATGCAGCGTGTTAAATTTGGAACCAGTGGTATTAGAGGATTAGTTATCGATTTGACAGATAAGGTGTGTTATCACGCCACTTTATCTTTTTTAGCGTATTTAAAATCCATTGATATGATTCAAGAAGGGCACGCTGTAGGGATTGGTGGTGATTTACGTCATAGCTCGCCGCAAATTATGAATGCTATTGCTGCGGCGGTCGTAGAGTCAGGCTATCAGCCGATAAATTGTGGATTTTTGCCAACCCCCGCTTTAGCTTTATATGGTATTCGTCATGGCTTGCCGACCATGATGGTGACGGGCAGTCATATTCCTGATGACCGTAACGGCATTAAATTTAATACCCCTAAAGGCGAAGTTTTAAAAGCTGATGAACAAGGCATTTTAGCTCAAAATCCAGCGCTTAATTTAGCTTTATTTGATGAGCAAGAGCAGTTATTTAAAACTGATTATTTGCCGGAAATAGAGGCAACCGCCCAGCGGGATTATTTACAACGTTATTTGGATGTTTTTCCCAGCGATGCGTTAACGGGTTTTAAAGTGGGGGTTTACCAGCATTCATCTGTTGCCCGTGATTTATTGCCTATATTATTGGCGGCCTTGGGGGCCGAAGTGGTTTATTTAGGCTATTCTGATAAATTTATTTCGGTTGATACCGAAGCGATTCGTCCGGAAGATGTGTTATTAGCGGATAAATGGACGAAAGAATATGGCTTAGATGCGATTATTTCTACGGATGGTGATGCGGATAGACCCTTAGTTAGTAATGAATTAGGTGAATGGTTGCGCGGCGATGTGATTGGTATTTTAGTCGCCCGGTTTTTAAATGCCGATGCCGTGGTTACGCCCGTGAGTAGTAATAGTGCATTAGAAAAAAGCCAATTTTTTACGACTGTAAAACGCACGCAAATTGGTTCCCCTTATGTAATTTCAGCGATGCAAGCCTTAACTGATAAACAGGTGGTGGGTTATGAAGCCAATGGTGGCTTTTTATTAAATACCGATATTGAATTAGCAGGCAAGGTGTTGGCGGCATTGCCAACGCGTGATGCTGTTTTAGTGCCGTTATGTTTACTATTTGAAGCCAAACAAAAGCAATGCACGTTATCACAACTATTTGATGAATTACCGGCTCGGTTTACTTATAGCGACCGTTTAAAAGATTTTTCATCTGAATTAAGCCAGTCTATTTTAAAAACATTACAAGTGGATAGTTTGGAGCAGGTAGCAGCCACGTTTGCTGATTTGTTTAATCATAGTTTGCCAGCAGTTATCGCGATGGATAAAACCGATGGCGTGCGTTTGACCTTGAACAATGATGAAGTGGTACATTTACGAGGCTCAGGTAACGCGCCTGAATTAAGGTGTTACACGGAAGCAGCAACTTATACAGCCGCAAAAGCTTTAAATAAACAATGTATGGATATTATGGTTGGTTGGAAAATTTAGCGTGTATTTTTTATTATTAGGATGTCATAAATAGTGAAGAGAGAGACGGGTGTGAAAAATAAATCAATTTTAGGTCATTGGGGTATTTTAGCCACTTTGTTGGTTGTCGTGATTGTGGGTTTAATTACCATGGTTTTTATGACACTAGCCGAACTTGATGCAGGAGGTGATGAACTTTTTGCTATCTTAGGTTTAATGGCTATTTTTTCATTGTTTGTATTTATTTCTTTCACTGTGTTTGAAAAAATATCAGGTGTTTCAAGTATTCAGGCGATAGAATTTGTCGGCTTATACTGTTTATTATTAAGTGATAAAGTGCTTGCTAAAATACAGGCATTAAGAGGCATTGAGCCGATAAAAAAACAGCGAGATGCCAATAGATTTAGTAAGAAAAATAGAAAGGCAGCAATTCTTAAGCGACAATTAGCTGAAAGGCAGCCGACTCAGGCTATTCGGCGTGAAAAACCGATGGATAATGCAGATGAGCATGATTTTTTATTTGCACCTAAAGCCATTGAAAATGAACAACAGCCCGCAGAGGAAATAGCAGGTAGTACAGAAACAGAGGAAGATGATTTTTCAGTTAGTATGCATTGGGAAGGGCCGGTTAAAAATGAACCTAATTTAGGGTTGAAATTAGTTCGAGATGCAGAAAAAGTTGAAAGTGGCTTAAGTGAAGTATTAAATGAGTTAGAAGATAAATGGCATGTATCTTCAGAGGATTTTAATAATATTAATCAAGAGCCTGAAGTGATTACTTCGCAAATAATTGCCGATAAAGAACAGCCTATTGACGATCCAGCTATTGAAGAAAAAATTGTTGAAGATGAATCGAATATTGATAAGCCCGTTGAGATTGAAGCATGGAGCGAAGATGTTGCAATCGAAGAATATTTTACAACTGATATACCGCCAGAACTTATAAAATATAGTAATTTTAGATTATCAGCGGCTGGTAGTAATGATGAATTAGTGGATGATGTTAGTGATGAGTTTGAAGAAGAAAGCCACGATATTGTTGATAGAAATAATTTAGATGCGTTAATTCCTGAAACGGTTATTGTCACTGAGGAAGTGGCTGCTTTTAATGACGAACAATTAGCTGAAATGTTGGATGATAGTTTGGCAGTAGAGCCGATTAAATTAACAACTAATAGTGAAGAGCAGGAATTACCAAGCGATAATATTCTCGAAGAAATCGAAGAAATCGAAGAAATCGAAGAAATCGAAGAAATCGAAGAAATCGAAGAAATCGAAGAAATCGAAGAAATTGAAGAAATTGAAGAAATTGAAGAAATTGAAGAAATTGAAGAAATTGAAGAAATTGAAGAAATTGAAGAAATTGAAAAGCTGCCAGAATCAATCACTACTATTTTCGATACTAAGATAAAGCAGAGTATTGATAGTGATGAGGTTATTGCCAGTGAGATAAGTGCTGAAAAAGAGGCTGAATTTACAACTGCCAATATTCTTACCAATTTAGCTGATTTTAATAAAGACGATGATGATTTTGCTGCGTTAGATGTAGAGGAAATTGAAGTCCCTACAGAGGTTAAAGAGCCAAGAATTTATCAGCGTCCACATATCGATTTATTAGAAACCAGAGAGCAGGATATTTATGCTTATTCTGAGGAAGAGCTAGAAAATTTATCCAGAACTGTTGAGGAAGCTTTAAAAAGTTATAAAGTCTCAGTTGAAGTGATGGGTGTTTATCCGGGGCCTATTATTACGCGTTTTGAATTATTACTCGCTCCAGGGATTAAAGTAAGTCGAGTCACGGGACTTGCCAAAGATTTGGCGAGAGCCATGTTAGTTACCAGCGTGCGAGTGGTAGAAATTATTGAAGGTACGCCGTATGTGGGGCTAGAGATTCCAAATCAACAACGTGAAATGGTGGAATTTCGTGAAGTGATTGCATCAGATACTTTTCAATCGGCTAAATCGCGTTTAACGCTGGCCTTAGGCAAGGATGTTGCTGGAAAAATTGTGACCTTTGATTTAGGTAAAATGCCACATTTATTGGTTGCAGGTACTACCGGTTCGGGTAAGTCGGTGGCGATTAATACCATGATTTTAAGCTTGTTATATAAGGCAACGCCTGAGCAAGTGAGAATGATTATGATTGACCCTAAAATGCTGGAACTATCGGTTTATGAAGGGATACCGCATTTATTAGCCCCTGTGGTGACGGATATGAATGATGCTCAAAGTTCATTACGTTGGGCGGTGGCAGAAATGGAACGGCGTTATAAATTAATGTCTAAAGTGGGCGTTAGAAATTTAGCGGGTTTCAATGAATTAATTGAAGCGGCAGCAGCAAAAGGCGAAACCATTCGTGATCCACTTTATCAAAGCGTGAGTGCCTTAGCCGCGGGTGAATCGTATCCCGTGTTATCAACATTACCCAGTATTGTAATTGTTATCGATGAGTTAGCCGATATGATGATGATTGTGGGCAAAAAGGTAGAGGAACTCATTGCGCGTTTAGCACAAAAAGCACGGGCAGCAGGTATTCACTTGATTTTAGCCACGCAACGTCCTTCGGTTGATGTGTTGACGGGCTTAATTAAAGCAAATGTGCCGACACGACTTTCTTTTCAAGTCTCATCACGGATTGATTCAAGAACTATTTTAGATCAAGGTGGCGCGGAGGCGTTATTGGGTAATGGCGATATGTTATTTTTGCCATCAGGTACCAGTATTCCTGTGCGAGCCCATGGAGCTTTTGTGGGTGACCAAGAAGTGCATAATGTAGTGGATTATATTGTTGCCCAAGGGTCGGCTAACTATACAATGAATATTATTGAATCAGGCTCAGAAAATAGTAATGTACAGACTGACGCAGTTGATGAAAAAGACCCACTTTATGAGGAAGCAGTGCGTTTTGTGAATGAGACTGGAAAGGCATCTATTTCTAGTGTGCAGCGACGCTTTAAAGTCGGTTACAATCGTGCAGCAAGAATGATTGACCAAATGGCGGAAAATAAGGTCGTCAGTGAGCCAGAAGGCAATGGTTCGCGTAGAGTCTTAAATAAAGAATAAAATTTAAAGTTAACAGGATAAATATTATGTTGAGAGATTATTTACCATTATGTTGGTTACAAGGTTATGCTGAAGACTTACCAACAGATAGGCGGTTTTTATGGATTAATTTAGGTATTTATTTGGTTGTTGGACTCTTTATTCAAGCGAATATTAATGATCCCGTGGAAGCGTTTATTCAGATAATTATTGAGTTTTTAGTGACCTTAGTCTTTATTTGGGGCATGTTATTAAAAGATGGTGGTTTATATAATTTTGAGCGGTTTTTAACGGCTATTTTAGTCTGTGAAAACTTTATTTATACCTTAGCGCTGCCACTTGCTTTTTGGTATATTTTTGCCAAAGGGACGGATATGATGATTTATCCTATTTACATCGGGGTTGCATTGATATTATGGTCTATTGTTATTATTGCCAATTTATTATCGGGTATGTTTAATTTTGATTGGAAAATTGGCGGGATATGGTCAGTCGGATATTTTTTTATTACTTACTTAGGGTCGTTTATGTTACTGCTAATGATATAGTCAATGTTAAAATAAAAAAGTTTAAGAGAATAGAATAAATTAATTAAAAATTTTGGAAAAAAAATGACAACAATATTGGCAGTAGATGATTCTGCATCGATGAGACAAATGGTGAATTTCACTCTGAAAGGTGCGGGCTATACGGTGGTTGATGCCGTAGATGGGGATGATGCATTGATTAAGGCTCAGGAACAGGTGTTTGATTGTATTGTTACCGATGTGAATATGCCCAATAAAGACGGTATTACTTTAATCAGAGATTTAAGAGCCATACCTGATTATAAATTTACACCTATGCTAATGTTGACTACTGAGTCGGGTATGGAGAAAAAACAGCAAGGTAAGGCAGCAGGGGCGACAGGTTGGATTGTAAAGCCGTTTAATCCTGACCAATTACTTAAAACGATTAAAAAAGTTTTAGGCTAGATTGAGTTAATATTATTTTGTTCTTGAACGTGTACAGGGTATTCAATGTCTATTGATATGGAGCAGTTTCACCAAGTTTTTTTTGAAGAAAGTTTCGAATGCTTGGATGCGATGGAAACCGGATTATTAAATCTTGATATGGGAGCTGTTGATTCCGAAGAGATTAATACCATTTTTAGAGCGGCTCATTCTATTAAGGGCGGTAGTGGCACCTTTGGCTTTGATAATGTGGCAGCTTATACGCATGTCATGGAAACGCTATTAGATGAAATGCGTGATGGGCGACGAGATGTTACTCAGCAAGCTGTTGAGGTTCTATTAGGTTCAGTTGATTGTTTAAGAGAAATGCTCAATGCGATTGAGGCGAAAGAGCCGGTTGATGAATCGCGTGTTGCAGAGCATAAAAAATCATTAGAAACTGAGTTAAATTCAGCACAATCCACCACGGATGAGAGTGAATCGACGCCAGTGGTTCAAGAAGCGGTGACACCTGAACCTACTGTCGCTGCAAGTATTGAAGCAAGTGTGTTAGCAAGTCCTGTTGTTTGGGATATTAAATTTGTCCCCCACGAGGATTTATTAGTCACAGGTAATGATCCTGTGCGCATGTTTAGAGAATTAGCTGAATTGGGTGAATTAGACGTAACCATTAATTTAGAAGGTTTACCCGATAATCTTGATGGCTTGAACCCAGAATTTTGTTATCTTGCATGGGATTTAGTGTTAACAGCAGATGTTGGCAAAGACGAAATTGATGATGTGTTTGCATGGGTTGAAGATGAATGTGATTTAAGTATTGTTTTACGCGATCCTGTCGTTGTTCCATTAAATAATACGGATGATACGCAAGCACTGGTTTTACCTGAGATAGTCGCACCTGTTCAGGAAGTAATAGCTGCAGCTGAAGAAATTACCGAGCCTGAGCCTACTGAAGAAAGTGTAGAAATCACCGATGAAACGACGGTGATAGTCGCACCGAAAGAAAAATCAGCAGAAAAGAAAAAAGCAGCCTCACATACGGCATCGATTCGTGTTGATACTGGAAAAATAGATGGCTTAATTAACATGGTAGGCGAGCTAGTTATTATTCAATCTATGTTGAGTTTAGCCGGTGAGAATTTTTCAACAGATAATTTAGATAGATTAAAATTAGGCTTATCACAATTAGAGCGTCATACACGCGAATTGCAAGAAAGCGTTATGAATATTCGTATGTTGCCGATTAATTTTGTGTTTAGTCGTTTTCCACGATTAGTACATGATTTAAGCCTTAAACTTGAGAAAAAAATAGAATTAAAATTGGTCGGTGAAAATACCGAGGTTGATAAAACCGTGATTGAAATGATTAGTGACCCTTTGGTTCACTTAGTGCGTAATAGTTTAGATCATGGTATTGAAATTCCTGAAGAGCGCTTAAAAAAGGGCAAACCTGAAACCGGCTCAATTACCTTAGCGGCTTATCATCGAGGCGGTAATATTGTTATTGAAGTCAAAGATGATGGTAAAGGTTTAAATAAAGAAGTCTTACGTCAAAAAGCGATAGAAAAAGGCCTGATTGCTGACAATGCGATTTTAACGGACAAGCAAATTTATCATTTAATTTTTATGGCAGGTTTTTCTACGGCGGAAAAGTTAACCGATGTTTCCGGACGTGGTGTCGGCATGGATGTGGTACGTCGAAATATTCAAGAGTTAGGCGGCAGTGTAGAAATTGATTCAGAACTCGGTGTGGGTTCAACCATGAGTATTAGCTTGCCGTTGACCTTAGCTATTTTAGATGGGCAGTCGATTACGGTAGGCGATGAAACTTATATTATTCCACTTTCTGCGATTGTTGAATCGATGAATATGGAAGAAGGACAGATTAATCATGTGGTCGGTAAAGGCGAAGCCTTTTTATTGCACGGTGAATATTTGCCTATTATTCGTTTGCACGAAATATTTAATATTACCTCCGTTAAATCATCAAATCTAATAGAAGGCACGGTGGTGGTAGTTGATGGTTTAGATGGCAGTCGATGTGGTTTATTTGTTGATGAATTATTAGGTCAACAACAGGTTGTTATTAAATCGTTAGAGAAAAATTACCGCTCTATTGATGGCATATCAAGTGCAACTATTTTAGGCGATGGTTCCGTTGCCCTGATTTTAGATATTCCGGGGCTTATTAAATTATCAAACCAGTAAATAGCATCATATAGTTATGGAATCAGTGAAAGAACAAGCATTTCAAGAAGATAAAGTTAAAATATTATCTCAATTTTTAAGCTTTAAATTAGGCAATGAAGAGTATGCTGTCGATATATTAAGCGTGCAAGAGATTAGAAGTTGGGAGCCTGTTTCACGGATTCCCAATACACCTGCCTATGAAAAAGGGGTGGTGAATCTTCGTGGTGATATTGTGCCGATTATTGATTTGCGAGAACGCTTTAATTTAGGAAATTTAGAGTATGATAATTTAACGGTTGTGATTGTGTTGCAATTTAGTTTTCAGGATGTGACGCGTATTATGGGTTTTGTGGTGGATAGTGTGTCTGATGTGGTTGCCGTGGACAGTCAGATTATTCAAAATTCGCCTAATTTTGGTGCGAAAGTAAGTATTGAGTTTATTAATGGATTAGTCGAAATAAATGAACGCATGTTAATGATTCTTGATGTGGAAAAATTATTTAAATTAGAAGGTATTGATGATAATGGCGATACTGAAAGTGATAAGAATTAAAGCATGATAACTAGGGTTGAGAGTGTCAAATTTTATAAATTGCTGGGTGAGGAAGTTTCATAATGAGAGTTAATATGCCGGTGACAGATACAGAAGTCATCATGAAAGAAGGTACTATTTTAGTAACGCGTACTGATTTAAAGGGCGTTATTACCTATGCAAATGATGAGTTTGTTGCAATTAGTGGTTTTAGTTATGAGGAATTAGTTGGCTCTAGCCATAATATAGTCAGGCACCCTGAGATGCCGGCAGCGGCGTTTAAAGATTTATGGGCAACTATAAAAGCCGATAAGCCTTGGACACAATTAATTAAGAATAGAACAAAATCCGGTGATTATTATTGGGTTGAGGCAAATGTAACGCCTATTTTTAAAGCCGGTACGCGTGAGGTAACGGGATTTTTATCCGTACGTTATGCGCCATCACGATCTCAAATTAATACAGCGGAAGCGTTGTATACTAAATTGCATGCGAATAGTGAATTAGAGCTTAAAGATACCGGCATAAAGTGTATCTTTAAAAAAGTGAAAGAAATACCGATTAAATTCAAATTGATGTTGGTGACGCTGTTATTTTTATTGCCTAATATTTGTGTCATGAAATCACTGTTTGAGAGTGAACAGTTTGCACATTTAAGTGGGGTGGTTTCGTTGTTATTATTAGCTATCATCATACTGTATGGCGTGGCTGATGATATGTTGAAAATGATTAAAAATTCTCGACATATTTTGCATAATTTAGTCGATAATAATTTTAGAAATAAAATTGATTTAAGCCGAAATGATGAAATAGGGCTGTATTTACAAAATTTATATTCGGCTCAAGTTAAACTTAATGCCGACTTAGCCTATTCTAATCAGGTTTCTAATGAATCATTACGATTAAAGCAAGCATTAGATAGTGTGAGTTCTGCGGTGATGGTTGCTGATATGAATTTGAACATTATTTATATGAATCCTGCGGTTAAGGAACTATTTTCTAAGGCAGAAGACAGTATTAAACAACAGTTTAAAGGCTTTGAAGTTAATAAGTTGTTAGGTGCAAATATTGATATGTTTCATAAAAATCCGAGTCATCAGCGTAATATTTTAAAATCCTTGAGTAGTACATTTAGCTCTGAAATTCAGGTGGGTGCTCATACCATGAATTTAACCGCAAATCCTGTGTTAAATGAAAGCAATGAATGTTCAGCGATTGTGGTGGAGTGGATTGACCGTACTGAGGAATTAGCGGTTGAAAAAGAAATCGCTGATCTTGTGATTGCGGTTAAAGAAGGGGATTTATCAAGTCGCATTAATCTCAATAATAAAGAAGGTTTTTTTGAGACCTTAAGTACAGGGGTTAATGATTTAAGTGATGCGATAGAGCCAGTGTTCTTAGACATTAATAATATTATGGATAATATTTCTAATGGTAATTTAACACAACAAATCACCAATGATTATAGCGGTGTGTATGGCGAGTGTAGTGCCAGTATTAATAGCACTATTGATAAATTAGGCTCTATATTTAGTCAAATTAATGATTCATCGAAATTTATTGTCAGTGCATCGAATGAGATAGCTAGTGGTAATAATAATTTATCTGAGCGGGTTGAATCTCAAGCATCAAGTTTAGAAGAAACCGCATCAAGCATGGAACAGCTAACCAGCACCGTGAAGACCAATGCAGACAATGCACAGCAAGCCAATAAATTATCTAGTTCAGCATGGGAATTAGCTGAAAAAGGCGGTGAGGTTGTGGTGTCTGCGGTGAATGCGATGTCTGAAATTAATGACAGTAGTACCCGTATCGGCGAAATGATTGGCGTGATTGATGAAATTGCCTTCCAAACTAATTTATTAGCATTGAATGCGTCAGTTGAAGCGGCAAGAGCCGGTGAGCAAGGTCGAGGCTTTGCGGTGGTAGCGACAGAGGTGCGTAATTTGGCACAGCGTAGTGCGGTGGCTGCTCGTGAAAGTAAAGAGTTGATTCAAACCAGTATACAACGTGTGCGTACCGGTACAAATTTTGTGAATGAGGCGGGTGATGCCTTATCTGAAATTGTTGGAGGCGTGAAAGGCGTCGGTGATATTATTGCTGAAATTGCCTCTGCGAGTACCGAACAATCTCAAGGAATAGAACAAGTTAATATCGCTATTTCACAAATGGATGAAATTACACAACAAAATGCGGCATTAGCGGAAGAAGCATCGGCGGCTAGTGTGTCTATGAATGAACATTCGCAAAATATGATGAAGTTATTAAACTTTTTTACCTTAAATCCAAGTGAAAATGATGTGCTGGCTTCTTCGTTTTCCAGTTATGATGAATTTGTGTTACCAAAAATAACCACACCTTCTCCGGTTGCAGCTGCTAGTCAGCCTAAACCTCACGCTTCAGCTGTTGTCGCCACTAAGCCTTTAGTCGGGATACAGCATGAAGATGATGAATGGGATGAATTCTAAGTATATAGCATAATGAGAGCGTTATAATGAATTCATCGGCAATGACACAATACTTAACATTTGATTTATTAGGTGAAATGTATGGTGTTGAAATTCTGAAAGTAAAAGAGATTCGGGGTTGGGAAGAGATTAGAGATATTCCCAACACACCTGATTATATTAAGGGGGCTTTAAATTTACGCGGGGAAATTATTCCTATTGTAGATTTAAGAGTGCGTTTTATGATGGGCGAAGTGACCTATACGCCGATTACGATTATTATTATTTTAGCGGTGCAAACGGATACGGGAGAAACAGTGATCGGCATTGTGGCTGATGCGGTCTCTGATGTATTGGATATTAGTCGTGATGATATTCAGGAAAAACCCAATTTAGGCTCGAAAATTGATATGCAGTTTATGTTAGGTTTATCTGTGACGGCTGATAATATGGTGATGCTACTTGATGTTGATAAGGTATTGAATCCTAATTATTTTGAAGGCTTGCCCAGTATTTTATCGTGATATTTAAAAAATTCAGGACTATGCACAACATAATATCGACTAGACCATTTTTTATGCAGGCTCTTAAATAATTATGGCTGTTGAAACAGTTGCGATTATTAACCAAAAAGGTGGGGTGGGTAAAACGACCATTACGGTGAATCTTGCCCATGCATTAGCGATGCAAGGAAAAAAAGTAACGGTGATTGATTTAGATCCCCAAGGACACTTGGCGGTTTCATTGGGCATTACCTCGGGATATACGCAAGGTATTGATGCGGTTATGCTCGATGAAGCGGATATTGAAACGCAGCTTATTGAAGTGCGTGAAAATTTACAGCTCATTGTTTCAGGGGTGAGATTGCAAGAAATTGAGCAATTAACCGAAGCAGGCGTGCAAAAAAGTGATTTATTAGCGAAGGGATTGCAGGGGAAATTGCAGGATCAAGATTTTATTTTTATTGATTGCCCACCTTCATCAGGCGTATTAGTGGCGAATGCATTGTGTGCCACCGAGCGTTTATTAATTCCGATGAGTAGTGATTTTTTAACGTTACAAGGACTCTCTCATTTGATGGGCACGGTAAAACGTTTTGAGGCGGCTTTTAATAAGTCTTACGATATTTTATTAGTGATGTCGCGTTATGCATCCGCAAGAAGAATATCTAAACAAGTGGTGACGACCTTGTTAAATTATTTTCCAGAACAGATTTTAGATGTATTAGTAAAAGAAGCCGCAGTATTAGCGGAGTGTCCTAGTTTTGGTAAAACCATTGTAGAATACCGTGCTAATAGTGCATCCGCAAAAGATTTTCATGCATTAGCAAATGCTTTTTTGCAAAAAAAGGTGATGTCTCATGACAGATAAACAAACAGAAAACTTAATTGGTTATGACCCTTTAGCATGGATGAATGAAACGAATGCTAAAGAAGAGACAGCTAAAGAAGAGACAGCAGCGGCCGTAGACGATGAATGGGATGTTGATCGTTCAAGTACGGCAGATGATAGTTGGGATGCTGGTATTGATAGCACGATTTCGGCAATTAATGAGTGGGATACTGACAGTGCGAGTGCAGTCGTTGATGAATGGGATGTAGAGCCTTCATCGTCAATTGAAGCCATGCAAGAAAATCAGTTTCAGGCCGAAGAAAGTTATTTTTCAGCGGCACTGGCGATAGATGATGCTGAAATCAAACCACCTTTAGCTAATCTTTCAGAAAATGAGATTGTTGAAAGTATGCCTGTGCCTGTTGAAACTAATGTAACCGTTGAAGAAAATGTAGTGGCTGATGAAATAACCTTAATGCTAGATGAGGTAGTAAATATTGCTCATGTTGCACGGTTGAAAACGCGGTTACTGGACTCCATAGCAAAGGCTAATTCAGTCGAAATAGATGCCTCTAATGTCACCATAATTGATACTTCAAGTTTGCAATTATTTGTCATATGCAAAAAAATAGCAGAAAAAGAGGACAAACAACTCAATTTTGATTTTGCATCGGATGTTGTGATTGATGCGGCTAAATTATTAGGCGTTTATTCTATTTTAGGGCTAGATGACATAGCTTCCGGATTTTTTTAGATAGTGTGTATTTAACGACTAAATGACTATTATGAAAAGAAGAAAATTTGAATTTGAATATACGCAAAAAGATTTTGATTTTTTAAGAAGGTTATCAAATACGCATTCAGGTATTATTGCTGAGAATGATAAATTTGATATGTTTTATTCCCGATTAGTACGTCGTATTAGAGCTTTAAAATTAGGGTCTTTCAAAGAATATTGTGATTATTTAGTTGAAAATAAAGACACTGAATTTACATTATTTATTAATGCGATTACTACTAATTTAACGTCATTTTTTCGTGAAAAACATCATTTTGAATATTTGAAAGATGTGGTGATTCCTGAGTTATTAATCAATAATAAAGAAACAAAAACGGTTAAAGTTTGGTCGGCAGGGTGTTCAACAGGTGAAGAACCTTATTCTATTGGTATGATTTTATTAGAAAATTTACCGAGAAATTGGAAGGTGAGCATTTTAGGCACTGATTTAGATACTGAGGTTTTAATTAAAGCGAAAGAGGGGGTTTATCATGAAGATTTAGTGAGTGAACTTTCTGATAAAACCTTAAAGCGTTGGTTTAAAAAAGGTGCCGGTAATAATGCAGATAAAGTTAAAATTAAAGCTGAGCTAAGAGATATTATGCATTTCAAAATGCTTAATTTAATGGAACCATGGCCCATAAAAAATAATTTTGATTTTATTTTTTGTCGTAATGTTATTATTTATTTTGATAAAGACACTAAAGAAAATTTAGTTAATCAATATTCACAATTTTTAGAGGTAGGGTCACATTTATTTATTGGGCATTCTGAATCTTTGCATATGATTAAAACAGATTTTAATTTAATAGGTAAAACTATTTATAGAAAAGTAAGTTAATGAGTCATAAAAAAGAAATTAATATACCCTCTATTGAAGGTTTTTCCAATGTTAAGCGTTATTGGGATAATACCAATCAAATTGTAGTGGCTAAGGTGTTGCCGGGTCAATATTATGTAACCAAAGAAAAAGAATTATTAACCACGGTATTAGGCTCGTGTATTTCTGCCTGTGTACGTGATTCCGTCTCTGGTGTTGGGGGTATGAATCATTTTATGCTCCCTGAAACCACAAAAAATAGATTATTAGCATCTGAAGCGAGTATCGTGGGGAATGCTAATCGCTATGGAAATTATGCCATGGAGCATTTAATTAATACGATTTTATCTAATGGTGGTAAGCGTAAAAATTTAGAAATCAAAGTTTTTGGTGGTGGAAAAATTACGGCTGCAATGAATAGTGCGGTGGGCGATAGCAATATTGACTTTATTTTAGAATATATTGATACGGAAGCATTAAAATTATTATCTAGTGATTTAGGGAAAGATTATCCCCGAAAAGTAAATTTTTATCCTGAGACAGGGCGTGTCAGAATGAAGAAAATACAATCATTGAATTATGATGAAATTATTAGTCGAGAATTAAGTTACAAACAACAAATTAAAGATGTACCGATTGAAAGTGAAATAGAATTATTTTAGCTTTAAATTAAGTATAACAAGGAATAATCATCGTGGATGAAAGAGTAGATAAAATAAAGGTATTAATTGTTGATGATTCGGCATTAATTAGAACCATGCTAAGCTCAATTTTTGAAAATTCAGGTGTTATAGAGGTAGTAGGGACGGCCGCTGATCCTATTATTGCGAGAGCAAAAATTAAAAAATATAATCCGGATGTGATTACATTGGATATTGAAATGCCACGCATGGATGGGATTACTTTTTTACGTAATTTAATGCGTTTACGCCCTATGCCTGTGTTAATGATTTCAAGTTTAACCGCAAAAGGGGCGCAAATTACTTTAGATGCGTTAGAAATTGGTGCGATTGATTTTATTGAAAAGCCAAAGTCTAATATTCGGGAAGAGCTGCTAGCTTATGAGGAGGATATTATTGAAAAAATTAGTATGGCGGCCTCTGTTGACTTTAACAAACAAGCATCAAAGAGCATGATGGATAAAACGAAAAAAATAAATACCTTAGCAAGTAAAGATGATGTGCTTAAAAATAGCTTTCCCAGAACTGAAAAAATTATTGTGATTGGTTCTTCTACCGGTGGTACGGAAGCGGTGAAAACATTAGTCGCTGACTTACCTAATACTACCCCCGCTATTTTGATTACCCAGCATTTGCCGATTGCATTTAGTGAGTCTTTTACAAAGCATGTCAATGAAGTCACAGCGATGGATGCTGTGCTTGCGGAAGATGGCATGGAAATTAAAACTGGATGTATTTATATTGCACCGGGTGACCGGCATTTATATTTAGTGAGAAAAGGCAGCCGTTATTATTGTAAATTGAATAATGGTGATTTGGTTAATCGCCATAAGCCTTCAGTCGAAGTTTTATTCCGTTCGGCGGCTAAACATGCAGGGAATAATGCGATTGGTGTGATGTTGACGGGTATGGGCTCTGATGGGGCGACTGGCATGAAGGTGATGCGAGATAATGGCGCAGCGAATATTGTGCAAGATGAATCCAGTAGTGTGGTGTGGGGAATGCCTCGTGCAGCTTATGAAATAGGGGCTGCACATTATATGGAACCTTTAAATAAAATTGCTAAACGCATTTTAACATTGGCTAACACTTGACATCCTCCCCTCCCTAAAGGAAGGGGATTCCAACACCTCACGATATTAGTTACTGCCCTGAGTGTCCAACTGCAACTACTCATATTTGACAGTCGTTAATTCCCGCAAGCCCTGCGGTATTTCAAACTAAATTATTAGTGTGGCTTGGTTGTCACCACCAGTATATTTTACATTGAAGTTAGACAAAAAAACAAGAATATCCTTACATCCCCGCCCTAAAGAGACGGGGTTTTACGGACAAAGGGATAAATATTAGCCGTTAAGATGGTCTGTTGGACAGCTTGTTTCTCTTAAACTAATCACTGGCCAACCTGCTTGTTCAGCGTGTTTTTGTAAGGCGGCATCAGGATTAACCGCAACAGGATGGTCAACTAATTTTAGTAGCGGTAAATCATTCTGCGAGTCACTATAAAACCAGCTATCGTCTAAATTATATGCTGTTTTACTTAGCCATTGATGCAGACGTTCTACTTTACCTTCTTGAAAGCAAGGCGTACCTGCAACGGCTCCTGTATACGCATTATTAATATATTCAGGTATGGTGGCTAATAAATTTTCAATACCATACAGCTTAACAATCGGTTCAGTCACAAATGAATTAGTAGCAGTAATCACTAACAGCATATCACCGCGTTGTTGATGTAACTGAATCAACTCTTGAGCCGGTTTTAGCAGAATAGGTTGAATAATTTCATCGATAAATTGTTGTCGCCACTTATTTAAATCATCGACAGAATTATCGGCGAGTGGTTTAAGCGAAAATTTTAAAAATTCATAGATATCTAATTTTCCTTGTTTATATTCCTGATAAAAACGATCGTTTTCTAACGCATAATAGTCCGCATCAACAATACCTTGGTCTACTAAAAATTGTCCCCAAAGATAATCGCTATCATCGGCAAGTAAGGTGTTATCTAAATCAAAAATGGCTAAACTCATTATGTTATTATCCGTTAAATTTTTATAAGCGATGGGAGGTTGTGGTGTCCCGAAACTATTTATGGAACAATAGTGCGTATTGTTGGCATTTTAATGAATGAAATTTTATCATTTTAGAAGTGCTTATAGCGAAAAATAAGACAGGGTTGCTAAGTAATGATTGATTTTCAAGGATATCGCTCCAATGTGGGGATTATTCTTTGTAATGAACAAGGGCATGTATTTTGGGCAAAACGAACCGGCGTTGATTCGTGGCAGTTTCCACAAGGTGGTATAGAACGTGGTGAAGATGTCGAACAGGCTATGTTTCGTGAATTAAGCGAAGAAACAGGCTTAGAAAGACAGCATGTTAAAATCATTGCACGGACACGCTATTGGTTGAAATATAAATTACCTGAGCAATATGTGCGTCGTAATTCGCGGCCTATCTGTATTGGTCAAAAACAAATTTGGTATTTAGTGCAGTTAATCGGTAATGATACCCATATTAATTTAGCCCGTGATATGGATCCAGAATTTGATGCATGGCATTGGGTGGAATATTGGGAGCCGCTTAAATCCGTAGTGTATTTTAAACGCCGTGTTTATCGAAAAGCGTTAATGGAACTCGGGGCTAATTTTTTATTGAAACATAGTGTTATTAGCAGTGATGGTTATTTATCGAATGATAATATGAGCGAATATCAATAGTGAAACGCTTATTATTTGTCATGCGGCAGTCTGCATACAGTGGTCATAAAATTGTTGAAGTATTAGATGCGGTTTTAATTAGTGCCGCCTTTGACCAAGAAGTGAGCATTTTATTACTTGATGATGCCGTTTTTCATCTAAAAAAACAGCAACAAGGCTCAAAAAAAGTGGCTAATATTTATCGTTCTTTGGAATTATATGATATTCAAGGCATTTATATCGAGCAAGAATCTTTAGAGAGTCGCGGGTTAGTATTGAGTGACTTGGTGATGCCGGTCGAGTGTCTAATGCGTAAAAAAATAGGCGGATTTTTACATTCTTTTGATGTAGTACTCGGTTAAGCTTATCTAGTTGATTTTCACCCCTATTCAGACGGGGTTCTGTTAAAATAGCCCCTTGATTTTATACTTATTTTATTGTGAGACATTAAGACACGATGGATTTAAAACATATACGAAATTTTTCGATTATTGCCCATATAGATCATGGTAAATCGACGCTTGCCGATCGCATTATTCAACTTTGCGGGGGGTTGTCAGATCGTGAAATGGAATCTCAAGTGCTTGATTCTATGGATATAGAAAAAGAACGGGGCATTACCATTAAAGCCCAAAGTGTCACGTTAGATTTTAAAGCAAAAGACGGTGAAATATATCAATTAAATTTTATTGATACGCCGGGACATGTTGATTTTTCCTATGAGGTCTCACGTTCATTAGCCGCCTGTGAAGGGGCTTTATTAGTTGTTGATGCCGCACAAGGTGTTGAAGCTCAGAGTGTTGCAAATTGTTATACGGCGATTGAACAAGGTTTAGAGGTGATGCCAATCTTAAATAAGATTGATTTGCCTACTGCTGATCCTGAGAAAGTCATTACTGAAATAGAAGATATTATTGGTATCCCGGCCGAAGAAGCGGTGCGAATTAGTGCTAAAACAGGCTTAGGCGTTCAAGATGTACTAGAGGAATTGGTACAGTTAATTCCTGCCCCATCAGGTGATGAAAATGCACCCTTACAAGCTTTGATTATTGATTCATGGTTTGATAATTATTTAGGGGTGGTGTCATTAGTTAAAATTGTTAATGGCTCATTACGAAAAAAACAAAAAATTACCATTATGTCGACGGGTGCAAGTTTTGTTGCAGAACGTATCGGTGTATTTACGCCGAAGTTACACGATACAACGGTGTTAAATACCGGACAAGTTGGTTTCGTAGTCGCATCAATCAAAGATATTTTCGGTGCACCGGTTGGGGATACCATTACCTTAACCGATAATCAATGTGAACAGCCTTTAGAAGGTTTTGAAAAGTCTCAGCCGCGTGTTTTTGCTGGTCTTTATTCAGTCAGTGCCGATGATTATGAAGATTTACGTGAAGCACTAAATAAATTACATTTAAATGACGCTTCATTACAATTTGAGCCTGAAACCTCGGAAGCTTTAGGATTCGGTTTTCGCTGTGGTTTCTTAGGTATGCTGCACATGGAAATCATTCAAGAGCGTTTAGAGCGGGAATATGATATTGATTTAATTATCACTTCGCCGACCGTTATTTATGAGGTGGAAACGCATAATGGGGATGTATTAAAAGTAGATAATCCTGCAAAAATGCCAGATGTCGGTTCAATTAATATGATTCGTGAGCCGATTATTCAAGCGAATATATTAGTACCGCAAGAACATTTAGGCCCTGTAATTAGTTTGTGTATCGAAAAGCGAGGCGTACAAGTTGATATGCAATATATGGGTACGCAAGTTTCATTGAAATATGACTTGCCTTTAAGTGAAGTCGTTTTGGACTTTTTTGATAGATTGAAATCAGTGAGTCGTGGCTTTGCATCGTTTGAATATGAATTTAAACGTTTTGAAGAAACGCCGTTGATTAAATTAGATATATTAATTAATGGTGAAGCGGTTGATGCGTTATCAGTCATTATTCATAAGGATGCGAGTCAAACCCGTGGGCGTGAGTTAGTCGAGAGAATGAAAGATATTATTCCGCGTCAAATGTATGATGTGGCTATTCAAGCCGCGATTGGTGCAAAAATTATTGCCCGTTCAACGGTGAAAGCCATGCGTAAGAATGTCACGGCTAAGTGTTATGGCGGTGATATTTCACGGAAGAAAAAATTATTAGCCAAACAAAAAGCGGGTAAGAAACGTATGAAGCAAGTGGGTAGTGTGGAAATTCCTCAAGCGGCATTTTTAGCTGTGTTACAAGTTGCCAAGGATTAGAGGTTTTTAATCATGGATTATGATTTTTCATTTTTTTTATTTTCAGCATCATTAGTAACGGGTATTGTCTGGGGAAGTTATTGCTTATATCTAAAACGTGAGCAGCTGCCTTATGATTTAGAGCATGAGCCGTTATTAGTTGAATATGCCCGTTCATTTTTTCCAGTATTATTTGTGGTATTTATGTTGCGGTCATTTATTGCGGAGCCGTTTAGGATTCCGTCAGGCTCAATGATGCCGACATTATTGATTGGTGATTTTATTTTAGTTAATAAATTTGCTTACGGCATACGTTTACCGGTCATTAATAAAAAAATTATCGATATAAGTGAACCACAACGCGGCGATGCGGTGGTGTTTCGTTATCCTAAAAATCCTGAAGTTGATTATATTAAACGTTTAATCGGTTTGCCGGGTGATCGTATTCAATATCTTGATAAGCAAATCTATATCAACGGTAAAGCCATTAAAAAAATATCTTTGGGGCGTTATGAAGGCGTGGGTCAGGGTAAAAGCATGAGTGGCGCGGAGATATTAACTGAAAATTTACAGGCTAAAGGTGAAAGTTTGGTCGAGCATGATATTTTAATTAATCATAATCGTCCTGTTTTACAAGGTACGTTTGTGGTGCCTGAAGGACATTATTTTATGATGGGTGATAATCGTGATAATAGCAATGATAGTCGTTATTGGGGAACCGTACCTGAAGAAAATTTAGTCGGTAAAGCTTTTTTCATTTGGATGAGCTGGGACTGGGAACATAAAGGTGTTGGTTTTGATCGAATTGGTACCCTCATTAAATAGAGTAAAGGAATTAAATATGCAATATAGTAATAAGCAGCAAGGACTCACTATGATTTCAATCATGTTTTTATTGGTTGCGATATGTGCGGTAGTTTTAACAGGATTAAAAGTCGCCCCTATTTATATGAATCATGGTAAGGTCATTCATGCGTTGGAGAGCTTAAAAAATCGTCCTGATACATTAGGTAAAAGTAAAAATCAAATATGGATCTCATTAAATAAACAATTTAATATGGATTATATTGATAATATTAAGAAAAAAGACGTTAAGATTACTTCTCGAAGTGGCTATGTAAAAGTACGCATTGTTTACCATGTTAAAGAATTATTGGTTGGCAATCTCAGCGTTTGGGCGGATTTTGACGATATGATTGAGGTGGGTGCTAAGTGATAAAGTCGCCTGAAAAGTTGATGAAGAAACTAGACCTTAACTTTATTGATAAGCAATGGTTTATTTTAGCTTTAACGCATCGTAGTGCAGGTTCTAAAAATAACGAGCGCTTAGAATTTTTAGGTGATTCAATTTTAGGCTTTGTGATTGCAGAGGCTTTATTTGAACAATTTCCTGATTCAGGCGAAGGTATTTTAAGTCGTTTACGGGCAAGTTTGGTCAATCAGGAATCCTTAGCAGAATTAGCTCGAAAATATGATATTGGTGATTATCTTATTTTAGGCTCAGGTGAATTAAAAAGCGGCGGTTATCGACGCAGCTCTATTTTATCCGATGCCTTAGAAGCCATTATGGGAGCAGTGCTGAATGATAGAGGCATTGAAGCAAGTAAAACATGGATTTTAAATTTATTTGCGGAACGATTACAGGGGCTGAGTTTAGATAATTGGCAAAAAGACCCGAAAACAAGATTACAGGAATATTTACAAGCCCAGCGTTTAGACATTCCGAAATATACATTAGTGAATCAGTTTGGGCTATCTCATGAGCAAACCTTTGAAGTGCTATGTGAAATATCATTATTTAAAAGCGGCATCAAGGCAACAGGTATTTCCAGAAAAAAAGCGGAACAACAATCAGCAGAGTTGATGTTAGATAAAATTGCACAGGAAAAAAAATGAATTGTGGGTATGTCGCCTTTATTGGCCAGCCGAATGTCGGTAAATCAACATTAATGAATCACTTGTTAGGGCAGAAGATTAGTATTACGTCGCGTAAGCCTCAAACGACTCGCCATCAAATTTTAGGGATTAAAAGTAGTGAAAAAGGGCAAGCTATTTTTATGGATACCCCAGGTATGCATGAAAGTGATAAAAAAGCCTTTAATCGTTATTTGAATCGTACTGCTGATACAACGCTGCTAGGTGTTGATTTAGTCGTTTGGTTAATCGATAAACTATCATGGCAAGATTATGATGAAGTGATTTTTGAGAAGCTGAGAAGTGCTAATTTACCAGTTATTTTAGCGGTGAATAAAATTGATCGTGTTAAAAATAAAGAGGATATTTTTGCTTTTTTTAAAGACGCACAAGCACGCTTTCCGTTTAAAGAAATTGTGCCGATTTCAGCGTTAAAGAAAACTAATTTAGAGACTATTGATAATCTCATGATGAATTTGTTGCCGGAAAGAGATATTATTTTTCCAGAAGACCAAATTACAGATCGTTCTTCACGATTTTTAGTCGCTGAAATTATTAGAGAAAAATTAACACGTCGTTTAGGTGATGAGCTACCGTATGCATTGACGGTTGAAGTGGAAAAATACGAAGAATTGCCGCATATTACTAAAATTTATGGCTTAATTTGGGTGGAACGCGAAACGCAAAAAAATATCGTGATTGGCAAGCAAGGCGAATTATTAAAAAGTATCGGCATGGAAGCCCGTAAAGATATTGAGTTATTAATTGATAGTAAAGTGTATTTACAGCTTTGGGTAAAAGTAAAATCGGGCTGGTCAGATAATGAGCGAGCGTTACAAAGTTTAGGCTTTAAAGATAATTAAGGGTAATAATAATGGCTGATGCATTGATTTTATTAGGGGTTAATATTGACCATGTGGCGACATTAAGACAAGCCCGTGGGACAAAATATCCTGAAGTGATTCAGGCGGCTTTAATTGCTGAACAGGCGGGTGCAGATGGTATTACCGCTCATTTACGTGAAGATAGACGACATATGCAGGATCGCGATATGTTTTTATTGAAAGAAATGATTCATACCCGTTTAAATTTTGAAATGGCAGTGACTGATGAAATGGTCACTATTGCCCGTGAAGTTCAGCCTTATGCGTGTTGTTTAGTCCCTGAAAAACGGGAAGAATTGACCACGGAAGGCGGTTTAGATGTGCTTACAAATATAAATAAAATACATAAAGCCTGTGACGATTTAGCGGAAGCCGATATTGAAGTGTCTTTATTTATTGACCCTGATGAAGCACAAATTGATGCGGCTGTAAAAGCAGGAGCCCCTGTGATTGAATTACATACAGGCGCTTATGCAGATGCACAGACGAAACAACAGCGAATAGCTGAGCTAACAAGAATTCAACATGCTGCAAAATATGCCCATAATTTAGGGCTACAAGTGAATGCAGGGCATGGTTTGAATTTATATAATGTTGAGGCGATTTGTCAAATTCCTGAAATAGTAGAGCTAAATATTGGTCATGCGATTATTGCTCAAGCTGTTTTTTCAGGATTAGCCGGTGCAGTGCAGGATATGAAACAACTGATGCGTTCTGTCAGGCTGAATTAATAGATTATAGGGATTAATTCAGCAAGCTTACTTCATTTTCGCTGATAATTTCGATAGCATTACCATCTAAATCACGAACAAATAAAGCTTGTCGCCCCGATTTACTCATAGAATAGGTGATATTATTTGTATCTAAACGCTGTTTAATTTCGGCAAAGCCATTAGTGGTTAAAGCCACATGCCTATCTTTACCACCATGTTCAGGTCGTCCTGTGGTGGGGTCAATATTTTTTAAATCAATAATATGCAATTGTTGGTTTTCACCGAGTTGAAACCAAGCTCCTGCAAAGGGCAGTGGCGGACGTTGCATTTGAGTTAAGCCAATAATATTTTTATAAAAATGTAGCGAAGCCTCTAAATCTGAAATCATCAGGCTGGTATGGTGCAATTTAAACTGTATGGGTGTACTCATAACTTAATCGTTATCCTGATATTTTTTGGCAAGTTTTTTTAAGTAATCTAAAAAATCATCTTTTAATTCTTCATGCAGTAAGCCATGCTCAACCGTTGCGATTAAAAACCCTAATTTTGCTCCACAATCATAACGGGTGCCTTCAAATTCAAAGGCAGATACAGATTCATCATGCAATAATTCTGCGATAGCATCGGTAAGTTGAATCTCATTACCCGCTCCTTTTTGCGTTTTTTCAAGTTTATCAAAAATAGCAGGCGTAAGAATATAGCGCCCGATAACTGCAAGATTACTCGGTGCGATTTCAGGGGCTGGTTTTTCAATAATAGACTGCACTAAGCTGGTATTATTTTCAGTAGCTAGTGTTTCAACAATGCCATATTTATCTGTTTCAGAGGGGTCTATACGTTCTACGGCTAAAATAGAATGTTCTTTTTCAGCAAATAATTGCGTCATTTGTGCCATGCAGCCCCGATTGCCATCTTCGACTAAATCATCGGCGAGAATAACGGCAAACGGTTCATTACCGACAATAGGTTTAGCACAGAGTACCGCATGCCCTAATCCTAAGGCTTCAGATTGGCGAATAAAAATACAGGATACATGCGGTGGCAGAATATTCTGTACCATTTCGAGTACGCGAAATTTATTTTTTGCCGCGAGTTCAATCTCTAGTTCGTAAGATTTATCAAAATGGTCAGGGATAGAGCGTTTATTGCGTCCCGTCACAAAAATCATGGTATCAATACCCGCTGCAATCGCTTCTTCAACCGCATATTGTATTAAAGGTTTGTCTACAATGGGCAGCATTTCTTTTGGGCTGGCTTTAGTTGCAGGTAAAAAACGCGTGCCTAATCCTGCAACAGGAAAGACGGCTTTAGTAATTTTCTGAGCCATTTTGAATCCTTAATGAACTATTGAATAATATTATTGGTTTTTAAGTTTAGATGAATATCATTAAGCGAAAGCGTATCAGTATCAAAATTAATATCACACTGTTTTGATTCAGTACAAAGACAGATTAAGCCTGCATTTTTAACGGCTAAAATAGCATCGTTTAAATTATGAGTGGTATTAATTAACACGGTTGCGGCATGACCATTATCAAATAATTTACGCTCTAATTGATAGGCCATTGTTTCTTTATTTTCCCCGGTTAAGTTGATACACACGGCTTGTTGTGAAAATCGTGCTGCTCGTTCTTCAGGGCTGACATGACTTAAACTCGAGTCTAAATTTAAACCGGTAATCATACCTGCTCCGACCGTAATATTTGTTAAGCGGTCGATAATAATAAAAGAGCCGGTGCCTTTGCTAAGTGTATAAGCATCAAATACCACCGGTGCATTAACAGCAATACTACATAAGCCAATTTCATTAAGTTGTAACGCGGTTGCGTCATGATGCTCTAAGGTGTTGACATCAATACGGTGTTGAATATTACTAACAGAGCCTGAGATACTGCGAGTTGCGAGTTTTAAGGTATATTGTTTGCCTGCAACCAATGCATTTTCAGTCATCCAAACAATATTAGCGTCAAATTTATCAGCAATATGTGGCTGGCTATCACGCCCGACAATCATATCACCACGGCTAATATCAATTTCAGTGTCGAGCGTTAAGGTGACTGCCATAGGTGGGAAAGCTTCATCTAATTCACCGTCATAAGTGACAATAGATTTAATGGTACTGGTTTTTCCAGATGGCAGTGCAGTAATACTGTCACCTTTGCGGAAAATACCTGAGGCAACCGTGCCACAAAAGCCACGAAAATCAAGATTAGGGCGATTAACATACTGCACTGGAAAACGAGAATCTTGAAAATTTTGGTCTTCTGATATTTTTACCGTTTCCAAGGTGTCCATCATGGTTTTACCGGTATACCAAGGCATATTTTGGCTTGGATTTACCACGTTATCACCATCCAAGGCAGATAACGGAATAAAATGCACATCGTTTAAGCCATCTAAATTAGCAATAAAAGCATTGTATTCTTTTTGAATAGCTTGATAGGTTGTTTCGCTATAATCAGCTAAATCCATTTTATTGATGGCAACAATAATATGTTTAATACCCAATAGTGAAGCAATATAGCTATGACGTTTCGTTTGAGTTTGTACGCCATAACGTGCATCAATTAAAATAATAGCTAAATCACAGGTGGATGCACCTGTTGCCATATTGCGGGTATATTGCTCATGCCCTGGGGTGTCAGCAATAATAAATTTACGGTTTTTGGTTGAAAAGTAGCGATAAGCAACATCAATGGTGATACCTTGCTCACGTTCAGCTTGTAAGCCATCAACTAATAAGGCTAAATCAATTTTACCAGTGCCAGTTGTACCTGATTTAACGCTGTCGGCTTGCACTGAAGCAAGTTGATCTTCATAAATCATTTTTGAATCGTATAGCAAACGTCCGATAAGGGTACTTTTACCATCATCGACATTACCACAGGTTAAAAAGCGTAGTAATTCTTTCTGTTCGTGTTGTGCTAAATAAGCATCGATATCGGTGCTAATAAGATCTGATTGGTGAGACATAATAGTATTGTTCCTGAAAGTAAGAAAATGAGAGAGAAAAAAGTTTAGAAATAACCTTCGCGTTTTTTCTGTTCCATTGAACCTGATTGGTCATGATCGATTAAGCGACCCTGGCGTTCAGAGGTTGTGGTCAATAACATTTCTTGGATAATTTCAGGTAAAGTCGTCGCGGTTGATTCAACAGCCCCTGTTAGCGGATAGCAACCTAAGGTACGAAAACGCACCATTTTCATTTCTACTTTTTCATCAGGGCCTATAGGCATACGATCATCATCAACCATAATCAGCATGCCGTCTTTATTTACGACAGGGCGTTCTTTAGCAAAATATAGCGGTACAATCGGAATGTTTTCTAAATGGATATATTGCCAAATATCAAGTTCCGTCCAGTTAGAAATAGGAAAGACTCGAATGCTTTCGTCTTGGTCAATTTTTCCATTATAAGTATTCCATAATTCAGGGCGTTGGCTTTTAGGATCCCAACGATGATTTTTATCACGGAAAGAATACACCCGCTCTTTGGCTCTTGATTTTTCTTCATCACGACGAGCTCCGCCGAATGCTGCATCAAATTTGTATTTATTGAGTGCTTGTTTTAAACCTTGGGTTTTCATAATATCGGTATGTGCTTTACTACCGTGTGTAAAAGGACCAACGCCTTGGTCAATGCCTTCTTGATTCGAGTGTACTAATAAATCCCAACCTAATTCTTGGATAAATTTATCACGAAAAGCAATCATTTCTTTAAATTTCCATGTGGTATCAACATGCATTAAAGGAAAGGGCGGTTTTCCAGGATAGAAGGCTTTACGCGTTAAATGTAGCATGACTGCAGAGTCTTTGCCGACAGAATATAGCATCACAGGACGCTCGAATTCTGCTGCAACTTCGCGAATGATATGGATGCTTTCTGCTTCCAGTTCTTTTAGGTGGGTTAATTTACGATCAGTCATGGATAGCCAATAAAGTCTTAATGGAGAATATAAATATTGACGACTATTTTAAGGTGAATAGTGGTTTAATGCTAGAATCATTAGTATTTTATTATTGAATGATATTTCAAATATTATGCGTGAGTTGTTCGGGTTGATATTTTTTTTCCACTAAAGCAATGAAAGGATTAACGTTATCAGTGTGCTTGCCTAAGCCATTTAACTGCCTGAGAAAAGCAATACATATCATGGTATAGTTGCTAAATTAGAGATTAATAAATAGAGTAATAATATGAATTTAAGTAATCAAAAAGCCGTTTTTTTACTAGTCATAGGCATGTTATGTCAGTCATCTGCTTATGCAGAGGAATGTGACACAGTGCAGTTCTTAGATGCAAAAAGTCCCGGCACCGCCATATCAAAAAATAACTGTAAAGATAATCAGGGCTTAAGTATAGGGGCTCAATTAGAATTGTCAGCGGGGGCAAGAGTATGGTTAAAAGCCACTCATGATAATAAGCATATTCAGCAGTTAATTTGTCAAAATCGTAGCAATGACTTTGTGCATTTAACGGTGGCGAGCCAAGAAGCACCGTGGATAAGTGTTGATAATCTTAAAAATTGCAATAAATGGGCTAATGACCGTTTAAATTGTAAGATTTCAACAGGCAATACATTTTTTTGTATGACAGGGATTGTTAAACAACAAGTGGCGATGGTGACGCGTCAAGAAAGAACCACATCGGTATCAATGCGCGCGATTGCATTAGATAATCCTCAAAATATACCCACTGCCGAAGATTATGCTGATAAAGCGGTTGCAGAAATGCAAGGCGATATTAAATTATGCCGTGAATTATTTAATTCTAAAGAGCCGGTGGAATTAATTTGGAATGTGAGTGTGTCAGGCAAGGTCGATGATGTTTCAATTTTAAGTGAAGGTTCAGAAGAGCTAAGCAGTTGTATTCGTGATGTGGTGGCGGATTATACCTACGCTAAACCTGAAGAGATGGTGACATTTGTTTATGAGTTTTAAGGTTTATCGTTATGTTGCGTAGTTCACCGTTAAAACAACATTTGATTGCCTTTTTTTTGCTGAGTTTTTTAGTCGGTGTGGTCGCTGATTATTATTTAGGCACTGAGATTGATTATTGGGTGCATGATGAGGCGGTGACTTATCAGAAACGTACTGCATGGCCGCATATGGGTGTGGTGGTTTTAGATGATGGCGTGCCGATTAATGTTGGCCGTAAACAGGCATTGCCGTTGTATGCTCGTGCATCTGAACGACTTATTGCAGCAGGAGCAAAAGGTTTATTTTTAGATGCGCGCTTATTTAAAGGTATGGAAGGGCGTATGCCTTTTGCTTTATGCATCAAAGAAGGTGGCGGCGTAAAATGGTCTGACCCGCAATGTTCTTTTTCAACCGCAGGGCAATGTAATGTTGTACCGAGTGCCGCAGGGAATGCTCCATTACGCATGAATGAACAGGCTATTCAGCGTTTTAGTATTGCCCCTTATTTAAATCCCCATGAACAAGATTTTTTGTTATTCGATTGGGATACGGTGATGCTAATGCCAGCGGAAGGCATTAACGCCAGTGACCGTTTAATTACTAAAGATTCACCGATTGCTCGTTGGTTTGATTTAAGTGATGACCATGCTATTCGGCGTTTGGCTAATTATATTGATGCTACTGCGGTTGAGGATTCGTTAGCCAATACTGATAATAATGAATTATGTAATGAAGGACGTGTTTGTCGGCGGATTCGTTTAAGTGAACCTGCTTATCGTTTACAGGTGACAGGCGAACGCTTAATTCTACCGTTAAGTGTGCTAGCGTCGTGCAATGAAGATATTGCGATGCAAATGGCGAAAAAATTAGCCAATAAAGCTGTAGTTTTGCAGGTGACAGGGCCTAAGGAATCAACAGATACCTTGGTTTCAACCATGACCACGGCTTTTTTAAGTCCCAAATTAATGACACCCGGGCCGCAATATATTGTCGATGAGGTGGAGACGTTTTTAAATCAAGATCATCCTAGAATGCCACTTTTAGAGGTTAAATATGGTTTATTTGCAGTAGAAGCCTTATTTACTATTTTAGCGGGGGCGTATTTAATTCAGCCTATTTTATGGTTAGGCGGGGTTTTAATTTTCACTTTGTTAATTGCCTTATGTTTTTTAAATCCGCTGATTCAATTATGGCCGGTAACCGTTTCATTATTAGTGTTTTTAACCGGTGCAGGACTGACGACTAGCGAGCATTTATTATTAGGTTTTCGGCGTGGAAAATTTATGAGTAATTATATTCCCAAGCAAATTGAAACCTTGTTGATGTCATTACATGGCAGTGATTCCTTTATGAATCATCGCTGTCAGGCGGTGGTGTTAATGAGTGATTTAGCAGGCTATACAGCGGTAACAGGACTACTAAAAGATCCTAACCATGTTATGGATTTAATGAATGATTATTTGCATGAAACCTCGATTGTCTTAAAGGGGAAATATGAAGGTTGGTTGGAAGCGTATGTCGGTGATTTAGTTTGTTATTATTGGCCGTATAGCGATGATAGTATTGCAGAGCAGGATAAAAATGAATTAGGTAAGGCGTTAGATAAGCAGATTTTAACGCAGGATGATGCTTTTCATCATATCTTATCGGGTGCATTAGAATTGGCAATGTTACAACATAAATTCTTTTCAACTTTATCAGAACGTTATAAAGGTAAAATTGATGATGATATTTTAGATAAGATTGCAGGAATTATTAATGCGGGTGTGGGTATTACCAGCGGTACGGTGGTAATGGGCAGTTTAGGGCCGCAAATGGAAGGCATTGGCTTAAAACGTTTTGGTATTTTAGGCGATCCTTTAAATCTAGCATCACGCATTGAAGGCTTAAGTCGTTTTTTTAATACCGAAGTGATTATTACTGAAGAGTTATTACCGACAGCGGAACAATCAGGTTTTAAATATCGCCGTTTAGGTGTTATGAGCGTGAAAGGTAGAAAAGAGCCTGCCACTATTTATGCCTTAGGCTATGCCGATGATGCACGTTTTAGTGATGAAAATATACAAGCATGGGAACTCTGGCTGAAAAATATTGAACTAAAAGCAAGTAATATATTAGAATGTCCTGATGTATTTGCCCATGATAAAGCAAGTATTTTAGGTTGGTTAGAGCGTGATTTATTGGGTGAACATGGCGTGTGGTATTTGGATCAAAAATAAGGCGATAAAATGAAAAAATATAATAAATTATTAGCCATAACAATGGCGGGTGTTATTTTAAGTGCTTGTGATAGCGATAAGCCGAAGAAACCTTTAATTAGTGTGCCGGTGCAGGTTTATAGCGAATTAAAAGTGCTAAAAGGTATGGTTACCGATAGCAAAGGCCCTGTTAGAGCAGGGACAGTGATTGTGAAAGATCGTGACGGTAAACAGGTGGCTGAAACAATGTTAGAAAAAAGTTCGCACTTTAGATTAGAAATTCCGGCAGGCACTGAATTGCCGATTGAATTAAGTTTGTCATCTAAAGCGACTACTGAAAAATTAAGGTCTATTGTGATTTCAAAAGCGGTTTCTGAATATGATATTAGCACTTTAACCACACGTATTGCGAAACACGCTAAAGAATTAGGCGGTTATACTTATGGAAACATGGTTATCGCAGCGGATAGTACTGTCGGTATACCAGATGCCAATAAAACTTCTACTGGTTTTCGTGGCGACCCCACTAAGCAATATGGTGGCTGGCATTAGTTCTCATCTAATGCATAATATGCTATCTTACCTCGTCATTAATATGCGTTTTTTTAATTTACTTTGGTTGTAACTGTACATGTCTAGCTCTGAAAATATACCTGCTGCTAATTTTATTCGTCAAATCATTACTAATGATTTAGAACAACAGAAACATACAGACGTTGTGACGCGCTTTCCCCCCGAACCGAATGGTTTTTTACATATTGGTCATGCTAAATCTATTTGTTTAAATTTTGGGGTTGCTGCTGAAAACAATGGGTTATGTAATTTGCGTTTTGATGATACCAATCCTGAAAAGGAAAGTATTGAATATATGCAGGCGATTGAAAAAGATGTCGCGTGGCTGGGATTTGAATGGGCTGAATTAAAACATTCATCTGATTATTTTGAAGCATTGTATGATTTTGCAGTGCAACTCATTAATAAAGGCTTGGCGTATGTTGATAATTTAAGTGCCGAACAAATTAGAGAATACCGAGGCACTTTAACCGAGGCAGGCAAAGAAAGCCCTAGTCGTAGTCTGAGTATTGCAGAAAATTTAGATTTATTTACTCGTATGCGAGCCGGTGAATTTGCAGATGGGGCTTATGTTCTAAGGGCAAAAATTGATATGGCATCGCCAAATATTAATTTGCGTGATCCTGCTTTATACCGTATTCGCCGTGTGCATCATCAACGTACCGGTGATGCCTGGTGTATTTATCCAATGTATGATTATACGCATTGTATTTCTGATGCTTTGGAGGGGATTACCCATTCATTATGTACGCTAGAATTTGCTGACCATCGTGCTTTATATGATTGGATATTGGATAACATAGAGATAGATTGTCATCCACAACAAATCGAGTTTGCTCGTTTAGCCTTAGAATATACCATTGTCAGTAAACGCAAATTAAATCGTTTAGTCACCGAAGGGCATGTGAGTGGCTGGGATGATCCGCGTATGCCAACTATTGCAGGTTTGCGTCGTGCAGGTTATACGGCAGCTTCAATTCGTGATTTTTGTGAACGTATCGGCGTGACTAAAAAAGATGCGTGGATTGAAATGGCGGTGCTGGAAAATTGTATTCGTGAAGATTTAAATAATAACGCCTTGCGTGCGATGGCAGTTTTAGAGCCACTTAAAGTGGTTATTGAAAATTATCCGAGTGATGGCTTAGAAATTTTAGAGATGAGTAATCACCCGCAAGATGAAAGCAGAGGCAAACGTAAAGTGCCTTTTTCACAGGTTATTTATATTGAACAAGATGATTTCGCCGATGTACCGCCGCCTAAATATAAGCGTTTAATTGCCGGAGGTGAAGTGCGTTTACGGGGTGCTTATGTGATTAAATGTAATGAAGTGATTAAAGATGATGCCGGTAAGGTAATCGAGTTACGTTGTAGTTATGATGCGGATACCTTAGGTAAAAAACCAGAAGGACGTAAAGTAAAAGGGGTTATTCATTGGGTGTCTGCAGAGCATGCTTTAGACGCAGAAATACGTTTATATGACCGACTTTTTAATGTCGCTAATCCTGATGCTGAAGACGATTTTTGTGATGCGATTAACCCTGATTCATTGACGATTATTAAACAAGCAAAATTAGAAGCGAGCCTCGCAGCTGCTAAACCTGATGTAGGCTTTCAGTTTGAACGCGTGGGTTATTTCTGTGTTGATGCGGTGGATAGCCGTAGCGATAAATTAGTTTTTAATCGCACGGTTACCTTACGTGACACGTGGTTCGCAAAGTAAATTAATGAAGGTTGGTTAAATGTTTTATATCATGTTGTTAGTGGTTGGCTTTGTGGGTTATTTTTTATGGTCGCGGAGCGCGTCTAAAAATAATCTTCAGACGATAGCACCCTATATTTCGGAAGAATCAACTTATCCCTTAACAGCAAGACAAATAACAATTATAAAACAATCTTGGCAAGCTGTTTTACCGATAAAATCACAGGCTGCTGAATTATTTTATGCCCGTTTATTTGAACTTGACCCGACGACAAAAGCGTTGTTCAAGGGTAAATTAGATTATCAAGGTGATAAATTAATGACCACTTTAAATGTTGTTGTTAATGCGGTTGATAATGTAGATGACATAGTGCCTATGTTAGAAGCGATGGGAAAACGACATATTATTTATGGTGTTGAACATAGGCATTATGAAACGGTTGGCGTGGCTTTTTTATGGGTATTAGAGCAAGGATTAGGGGATCAATTCACTGATGAAGTCAAAGAAGCTTGGACGCTGGTTTATAATTTAATTGCTAATTACATGAAAGAAGCGTAATTTTATTTAGCATTTTTTAGGCTAGCTTGTTAATATAGTTAGCTTATTTAGCATGTTTTAAAGTCATTAATAGGCATGTTGTATCTTAAAAATATGATGAGTGAGAGCCGAAATGCCTACAAATTTACCTGAAATAACTGAAATGCTCGCAACATGGTCTGTTTTAGCTGCTGATAATATACTGTTTGTAGTTGCTGTCGTCATTGTGACTTGGGTACTCTCAAGTATTATTAATAGCTTTAAGGTGTTGGCTCTAAAGAAACGTGAAAAAAATACTACTAATGAGCTTGAGCAGTTAAAAGAGCAATTAACCAGTTCACAGCAACAGGCTCAACAAAATCAAGATAAAGCCGCCGAGTCTGCATTATCATTAGAAAAATCACAGCTTGAAGCTAGCGAATTTAAAGAGCAATTAGCAGAGCGTCATCAAACTGTGATTACGGCGATTAAAGCGGTTGCAGAAAAATTTGATTTAAGTGAACAGTTAGTTTCGGGTGAATCTGATATTAAAGCAGAGGTTATTTGGCAGCAGCAAGATAATATTGTGATGCAATTAACTGATAAGTTAGAACGCATCCAAACAGAAAATACCAGTTTACAAGTAAAACATGAGCAAGAAATTATTGCTTTAAGTGAAAAAGATAATGCTATTCAGGGCTTAGAATCGAGTTTAACCGCTCAAACAGAGCAATTAACGCAATTAGAAAATACTTTACATACTCAAAATACTGAATTTCAAGCACAACAATTGCAGTCACAGCAAGTTTTAACTGATATTTTAGAGAAGCATCAGTTAGAAGCATCGCGTTTGATGGCAGAATTTCAACAGCAAGTCATGGATAATGAAACATTAAGACATGAACGCGAAGAAATACAACTTACTGAGAATATTAAAGCGGCAACATTGATTGAAGAAGCTTTAACACTAAAAGAAGCGGCAGCAGACATAACACCGGCTCCTGTTGAAATAGTGGCAGAGAAAAAAGATGATGTTGTGACTATTGATAACAAGGCAATGGAGGCTGAAGAAACTATACCGCCTGTAGTTGAAATTAAAGCAGAACCTGAGCAAGAAGTGGTGTTAGTGGCAGAACCGGTTATTGAGCCTGAGCCTAAAGTGATTGAACAACCGTCTGTTAGTGTTGTGATTGAAGAATCGAGTGAAGTGGCGGCCGAACCTGAAAAAAGTAAATCACGTTTTGGCGGTGTGACTAAAATGTTTGCTAAAGCCGATAAAGCCACTGAAATAGAGACAACAAATATTGAAAACGAGCAACAAGCATCAGAAGTTGTTGAAAAAAAGGGTTCTGGAAAATTAAAAGGTTTTTTTGGTAAAAACAAAGCAACTGATAGCCAGCCAGAAGTAATTGCTGAGCCGAGTATTAAAAAAGAAAAAAAGTCTAAATTAAAGGGATTTTTTAATAAAAAGCCAACCGCAGCCGCTAGTCAGGAAGTAACTATCGAGCCAGTGATTGAGTTACAAGCCAGTATTGAAGAAGCAGAGCCTAAGCAGCAGAAAAAACCAAGCAAATTAAAAGGTTTTTTTGCTAAAAAACAACCAGAAATTGAGGTGGCAATAGAGCAGCCAGTTATTGAACCCATTGTTACAGAGACTGCAATCGCAGAACCTGTTATTGAAAATAATGATGATGAGCCAGAGGAAGTGATTTATTCACCAACGGCTTCTGATTATTCAAATCCTAAATTATCAGGTATGTTTAAAAAAATGTTAGGTAAAAATAAAAAATAAAGCTCAATAAATTAGGGGTGTTGATTTTACGCTTCACCCCCAATCGTATTAATTTATACTGCCTATTTTTTCACCGAGTTTTACTTTTTTACCCGCTATAAAATCATCTTGCCAATTCATGACATCTTTGCCATATAAGGCAATAATGGTTGAACCCATATTAAAGCGTCCCATTTCTTGTCCGCGTTTTAAATGCGGGGCATCCTCTTGATATTGCCATGTTCTAATTTCTTTTGCTGTGGGCGGTGTTACTTCACCGTGCCAAACCGTTTCAATACTGGCAACAAAAATCGCTCCGACTAAAACTAATGCCATCGGCCCTATTTCAGTCTCAAAAATAGCGACCACACGTTCATTCCTCGCAAATAAACGCGGCACAGAATTTGCTGTCGCTCCATTAACGCTAAACAAGCGTCCTGGAATATGTATCATTTCCTTCAATGTGCCGTCTAAAGGCATATGCAAACGATGATAATCTTTCGGCGATAAATAAATAGTGGTGAATTTTCCATCTTCAAAGGCAGCAGCACGTTGCTCATCACCGCCTAATAATTCAACTGCACTATATGATTTTCCTTTGGCTTGAATGATTTGGCCGTCACTAATATCACCAGCTTGACTCACTGCTCCGTCAGCAGGGCAAGCAATATCACTTCGGTTATTGGCTAGTGGCCGTACCCCAGCTTTTAATTCACGCGTGAAAAAATGATTAAAGCTCGCGTAACTATCAATATCACTATTGAGGGCTTCTTGCATATTAACGCCATAAGCTTTAATAATTTGCTGAATAAATAAATTTTTCCAGGTTTTATTTTCACTATGGGTAAGTTTACCCATTAAACGTGATAAAGGGTGGTGAGGAAGAATATATTGCGGCAGGGTGGTAAGGCTTTCTTTAAAGGTCATGAAGGTTTGTCGTCAGGTGTTTTACCGCTGATATGATAAGCAAAAGCAATGACTTCTGCGACAGCGGTATAGAGTTCGTTGGGAATTTCATCGCCTAATGGCACTTGAGCTAAGATACCGGCTAATTCGGGATCTGTTTGTAAAGGAATGCCATGTTGCTCAGCGACTTCAAGTATTTTTTCGGCTGCTGTTCCTGTACCTTTTGCGGTGACTTGAGGAGCATTCTCACCGTCATATTTTAAGGCAACCGCTAAATCAGAGGTGTAATAAGTTTTAGGCACAGGATTCTAGGTTTGATGAAATTAAGGTAATTGAACTAATTCAGGCGCTTGCCAATCAGGTTTACGATGCTCAACAATCACCGAGGTATAAACGCCGCCGCGCACATTAAATTTTGCCGTTACCCGCATAAAATTAGGTTGTGTGACTTTAGCCAGTTCATTTAATATTTCATTGGTGACGGCTTCATGAAAAGCACCGCGTTCACGAAAAGTCCAAAAGTAGAGTTTAAGGGCTTTTAATTCAATACAGAGCTTATCAGGCACATATTCAATATAAATTTCTGCAAAATCAGGTTGTCCCGTTAAGGGGCATACACAGGTGAACTCTGGCGTATTGATGCGAATGGTGAAATCACGGTCAGGTTGAGGGTTTTCAAATGTTTGTAAGTCTTTGTTTGCGTAGGTTGACATGAGTTTTTTAGTGTTTAAGTCGATAGCCTGATACATTATTGAATCATAACGTATAATGGCTCATTTTTTAGATAGGCGAGTATTTTACCAGTAAAAATGAAGCTGGAAAAAATTAAACTTTCAGGATTTAAGTCATTCGTTGATACTACTATTATTCCGATTAAAGGCAATTTAATTAGTATCGTGGGTCCGAATGGCTGTGGAAAATCCAATATTATTGATGCAGTGCGTTGGGTGATGGGCGAAAGCTCGGCGAAACACCTGCGTGGCGGTAGTATGGCCGATGTTATTTTTAACGGCTCATCTGCTCGAAAACCCGTGAGTATCGCATCGGTTGAACTTACCTTTGACAATAGTAACGGTGAATTAGGCGGAGAATACGCAAGTTACAATAAAATTGCGATTAAGCGTCAAATAAATCGTGAGGGGCAGTCGACGTATTATTTTAATAATGAAAAATGTCGCCGTAAGGATATAGTCGATTTATTTTTAGGCACAGGCTTAGGGGCGCGGAGTTATGCGATTATTGAGCAAGGGACTATTTCACGCTTAGTCGAGGCTAAACCTCAGGAATTACGTACACATATTGAAGAAGCCGCAGGCGTGTCTAAATATAAGGAACGCCGCAGTGAAACTGAATTACGCATGCGACATACGCGGGAAAATTTAGAGCGCTTGCAAGATGTACGTGATGAAGTTGAAACCCACTTAAAACGCCTAGAAAAACAAGCCAAGAAAGCCGAACAATATACCGATTTAAAAGCGCAAGAACGTCGTTTAAAATCTGAATTATTAGTAATGCGTTGGCAATTTTACCAGCAAGCAACGCTAACATCACAAGCCCATAGCGAACAATTATCACTTGAATATAACGGCTTATTTCAACGCCATAAACAGGATATTGAGCGTTTAGAGGATAAGCGTTTACAGCATTCATTGCATCAGCAAGATTTAGATGAGCAACAGCAGATTTTTTATAAACAATCCGTTGCCATTAATGAATTGGAGCAAGCCATTCAGCATACCACGCAGTTGCAAGCCTCGACGCAATTAGAAATAACCCGTTTACAAGAACAATCGTTACAATTCACACATAATTTAGCCGATGATAATGCACAGTTAGATGATATTAAACGTGATTTGTTGACTGCCGATTTAGAGTTAGAGCAGGCACAAGGCGTTGAAGAACAGCAGACTGAACAGACTCAAGCGATACAGCAGCAGTGGGCCGTTTGGCAGCAGCAATGGCAGGACTATCAACAACAGCATCATGGCTATCGCGAGAAAATTGAAGGTAAACGTGTTTTGATGTCGCAATTAGAGCATCAACGCTTTCAAATACATTCCCGTGTACAACGCTTACAAACTGAGTCGAATAGCTTAGAATCCACAGATTTACGTGATGAAATTGAAGAATTAAAACAAGCCATTCAGTTACAAGATGAACATCGACAGCAATTTCAGGCGGAAATAACCACGAAACAGACGTTTATTGTTGCTTTGCGTGAGCAAATTAAACAGTTACATGACGATTTACATTTACAGCGTTCTGAATTACAAAGTATTAACGGTGAAATAACCGCGTTAGAGTTATTACAAACCCATGCGTTAGGTAAGGATAAACAGCCGTTAATTAATTGGCTAGAGGGATTATCTTTACAGAATAATAAACGACTTGCGGAAGGTATTGATGTTGATGAAAAATGGCAGGTAGCGGTTGAAATCGTGTTGGCCGATGCATTAGAGGCGATTTATATTGACGATAAACAGGGTGTTTATGAGGATATTGCATTATTAACTGATGATTCATTGATATTACTTTCTCAGCCTGAGCCGATAGATGAACATAAACAGCTGCATGTTAGTTTGCTTGATAAAGTCAGTTGTCAATGGGATTTGCAGGGAATTTTAGCGGGTATTTATTGTGCTGAAACATTAGAAGAAGCACAAGTGTTATTGGCTGATTTACAGCTGCATGAATCGGTGATTACGGTGTGTGGGCTTTGGTTGGGGCATGGCTGGATAAAAAAAACAGGGCAGCAAAATGCAAAAGTCGGTATTTTGCAACGTGAACAGCAACTCAGTGCGTTAAAACTACGTTACGACTCTTTAAAAATAAGTGTTACCGCTCAGGAAGCGGATTTAAAAGCAAAGGATGAAGATTTTAAAGGGGCTGAAGCACAGCGTGAAAATTTGCAACAACAGGAAAAATTATTAAGCAGTGAGTTATCGGTAGAGCAGGCGGCGTTAAGTGGGCATAATGTACGTTTACAGCAGCAACAACAGCGTTTAGCACAAGTTATGGGCGAGATGACTCGATTGCATGATGAGCAGCAGGATAACGCTGAACAGTATGAAGAAGCAATGATGCTAAAAGAAGAGGCTGAAATGGCGATAGAGACCTTGCTGGAACACAAGGAACATTTAACGGCAACGGAGCAGCAGTTATTAACGCAACGCGAGCAAAGTGAGGCTTTATTGCAAGCCAGCCGCCAACAGGTGCAAAGTTTACAAGCCAAGCAATCGAGTTTAACGGTTTTGCAGGGCTTAACAGCAAAGCAAATTAAGCGTTTAAGTTTACATAGCCAGCAAGCAGAGGCACGGATAGCTGAATTAACGGCCACTTTACAAACTACAGATAAGCAGGCAATGAATGCTGAGCGTGATGATTTAGCGGTGCTGAAGCAATCACAAGTCACTTTAGAGCAGAATTTAAGTCAGCTGCGTGGTCAACACACTGAAGCCGACGCGGATATTCAGTCTTTATCTGATGATATTAATGCGTTACAGCACGATTTAGAAACTAAAAAAGATGAGCTGGATAGTTTACAATTGGATTTGCAAGCCAATAAAGTACGTAAACAGGCCGTAGAAGAGCAATCTCAAGAATTAAATTTAAATTTAGAAACCTTAATCGCTGAATTATCTGTCGATGCTAATGAGACGATTTGGAAAAAGAACCTGATTAAAGTAGAACAACAACTTTCAGGTTTAGGGGTGATTAATTTAACCGCGATTGAGGAGTATAAAAGTCAAGCGGAACGGATGCAATTTTTAACCGAACAGCATACGGATTTAATGGAGGCCTTGGCGATATTAGATGCTGCGATTATTAAAATTGATCAGGAAAGTCGGCAGCGTTTTAAGCAAACCTTCGATAAAATTAATGGTGGTTTACAGAAAAAGTTCCCTCAATTATTTGGAGGGGGTAAAGCTTATTTAGAATTAACAGATAAAAGTGCCTTAGAAAGTGGCGTTAATATTATTGCTCAACCACCAGGGAAACGAAATAGTTCGATTCATTTGTTATCGGGTGGCGAAAAAGCATTAACGGCGGTGGCACTGGTTTTTTCAATTTTTGAATTAAACCCTGCTCCGTTTTGTTTGTTGGATGAGGTTGATGCACCTTTAGATGAAGCGAATGTGCGACGGTTTTCTGACATGATTGTGGAAATGTCTGAAAAAGTACAATTTTTATATATATCACATAATAAAGTAACGATGGAAATAGCAGAACAATTAACAGGGGTAACGATGAAAGAAGCAGGTGTTTCTCGCATGGTTGCCGTTAACCTTCAAGAAGCAGTAAACATGGCAGAGCGTGAAAATGGATAAAGAATTGTTAAGAATAGTCATTATTGCAGTGGGTACCGTTATTTTTTTAACGATGGTGCTGTGGAATGTAGTTAAAAATAGAAAACAGCGTAGCGAGATGAGTTTTTATGATGATAACGACCCGCTGGAAAACGTGCAGCCTGATTTGGAGGTTCAAGCAGAAGATGAGTTTGAAGTGTCAGCAGTTAAAGTAAGGCCAACTGTCACTACAAAATCGACGGCACAGCCTATTGCAGAAGAACAAGCGTTGCCCGATGTTTTATTAGATTCTGAGGTAGCAGCACCCGTCGCACCGTCTGCCCCCATTCCTGCACAATTAAGAACAGTTCGCTCTCGGGTATCGCAGCCGACGATTAAAAAAACTTTGCCGGCGTTAATTAACCTTAATATTGTTGCTAAAAATGGGGCAGATTTTACCGGTTATCAATTATTAGAAGCCTTTAAAAAAGTGGATCTAGTCTATGGTAGTGTCAAAGTATTTGAACGCTTGGATGTGAATAATCAAGTGGATTATGCGGTTGCGAGTATGTCACAATCGGGTGTTTTTGATATAGCCGAAGATGAATGGGAGGCATATCGATGTGCTGGGATTAGTTTGTTTTTACAGCCTAGAGAAGTCGAGCAGCCTAAAAAAGTATTCGATGATATGGTGAATACAGTCGGTATTTTATCGAGTATCTTAAAAGGTGATATTTTAGATGCACAACAGCAAGTTTTAACGGCTGAAAGTTTGGCAGAGATTGATAAAAGTTTAGAGTAATTATATTCAATAATACCTACTCGTAATCTTAATATTACTTTTTAAATCGACTTATTTAAATACATTGGCACTATGACTAAATCAGAATTATTAGCACTTAAATACCACAAGCTAGCCCCTGAAGAGCAAGATATCGTATTGGTATTAGCGGTAGTGTATAGTCCTATTGGAATTATGAAATTTAAGGAATTATTAAAATCCTTGAAACATATTAATCGTAAAAGTATTAATTTAATCGATAGTAAATTATTAAAAGATAAACTTGATAAAGCAGGGTTAATTGAGTTAAGTCGTGATGGTTGGCGTTCGCCTAAAGATTTGCGTGATGAGTTAATGAAAGTAGTGGCTAAGGACAGGCCTGATGTATTAGCTGAAATAAAAATATATTTTAATAATTATAACGATTTTATTGGCTCACATTTACAGTTAACTTATCTTATTCGTAAATTACGTTTAGCAGTGTACGATGATGATATAGAATCATATACAGAGTGTTTTAATGATATTTTAAATACCTATCCAGAGCGTATTGTTGAGGTAATAGATGTTGTCATTTTTGATTTTTTTGATGAAGCGTGGTTTTTTGACCGGTTATTGCCATTCAGATTATTCATATTAGATTATTATTTAACAGAACAGCGGTTTAATTTAAATAATATGGCAGATAAAGTGATATTGTTTAAGCGTTGTATTGATGAAGTTCAGGGAGTGTCAACGGCACATTATCAAATTGCTTTGCAAAGTTATTTAGAATATCAGCTAGTTCAAGGACAAATTGGTGACGTTGAAAGTTTAATTGAAAATTTGGATATATCAGTTGTTTCTATTTGTATTCAGGCGAGTTGTTATTTTTTAAAGGGTGATAATGATAAAGCCTTAAGTTTATTTCAGGTGGCGTTAGAGGCAATGAAACCCGAGGCCCCGCGTAAACGTAATTTTGCTTTACAGGGTATTTATGGCTATTTATTTCATTTAGCACTCTTTAAAACGGGTACACCTGAAAATTTAGGCTTAATAAAATCAAAAATAGTTATTTTAAATAAGGAAGTCAAAAATAGCTTTACCGATATTAACGCATGTTTAGGGGGGGGCGTTAGTTACTATAGTGCAACCTCTAATCAGTTTAACTATCACTACTATTCGGACCTTTTCTCTAAAGAATATGATGTATTATTTTATGTTCTATTATTAGATTGGTTGGATTTAACAGAGAAGATAACTGAAAAAGAGATTGATTTATTAACAGCATATTGCTTAAGAGCAGAAGAATATGATGTGCCTTTTTATGTAACAATCTCCAGTCACATATTGGCTAAATTTAGACCCTATAATAAGCTCACGGTTAAACGAGCTAAAAAATATCAAGATTCACCTTTTTTACATTTGATTGATTTATTACCTAAAGTAGAAAAATGGGAAAAAGCATTACAGGCATTAACCTCATTAAATAGTGGCGGCAGTTTATCCAAAGTGGTGGCTGAGTCACGATTGATATGGTTGCTGCATATGAGTGATGATGAGGTTAAATTAGCCCCTCGCGAGCAAAAGTTAGGTAAAACAGGTAAGTGGACAAAGGGACGAGCGGTTGCTTTAAAGCGTTTATATAACGATGCGGATTCGATGGATTATTTGACCGCCCAAGATAGATTAATTTGCGGCATGATTGATGCAGAACGTGATTACTATTATGGCTATGGTGAAACAACCTATACATTAGGTCGTAACGCATTATCAGCGGCGGTAGATCATCCGCATATTTATTGGCAGCAATCGAGTCATTACAATAATCCTATCGTGATTAAAACTGGAGAGCCGCGATTATTAGTGACTAAACACGATGATAATTTATTAATTTCATTGCATCCTTATATTAAAAACTTGAGTGGTGAAATTATTGAACGCACGGCTAATAATGAGTTATTGATTTATGAACTCAATGAACAGCATTATCAAGTCGCTGAAATTTTAGGTGAAAAAGGCTTAAGTGTTCCGCAGTCAGCTAAACAGCAAGTGATTGATTCAATTTCTTCGATTGCATCAACGTTGACCGTGCAGTCAGATATTGGCGGATTAGCCCAAAATATTGAAAGTGTACCGAGTGATTCACGCTTGCATTTACATTTATTGCCGTTAGGCGACGGCTTAACCATTGACGCATTCGTACAGCCTTTTAATAATACTGGGCCTATTTATAAACCGGCTGCCGGGGGCTTGACGGTTCTTGCCGAAGTTGATGAAAAACAAGTTCAGACTGAACGCGATTTTGATTTAGAAAAACAGTATTTAGGAGAATTGCAGCAACAATGTGTGGAGTTGTATCACACACCGGATTATAAATGGGATTTAGACGATCCAGAAATGGCATTAGAAGCCTTGATGCAGTTACAAGATTTAGGTGATTTTGCCGTTTTAGAATGGCCGAAAGGACAGAAAATTAAAGTCACCCGTGAATTGAAATTAACCGATGCGCATTTTTCAGTGCGTAAAGAAAAAGATTGGTTCAGTATCAATGGCGAGTTGCAAGTAGGCGAAGATGAAGTTTACGATATGCAGCGACTCATTAATTTATTAAAAGCGAGTTCAGGACGGTTTTTAAAATTAGATAATGGACAATTTATTGCCTTAACCAGTGAATTACGCCAGCGTTTAGATGATGTCACGGGCTTGGGTGAGGAATCTGGCGATAGTATTAAATTTCATGCTTTAGCAGCACCTGCATTAAATGAAGCTTTAGATGGCATGGAGGTTACAGCCAGTAAGCAATGGCAAGACCAGTTGACTAAATTAGACACCATGTCTGAATTAGTGCCTGTGTTGCCTTCGACTTTACAAGGTGAATTGCGTGATTATCAGCTAGAAGGTTACGAGTGGATGTCACGTTTAGCTCACTGGGGGGCAGGTGCATGTTTAGCCGATGATATGGGTTTGGGGAAAACTATTCAATCACTGGCTTTGGTTTTATCGCGTGCCACAGGCGGAGCAACGTTAATTTTAGCCCCGACATCGGTGTGTATGAATTGGGTCGAAGAAATTCAAAAATTTGCCCCGACTTTAAATGTGTTTCATTTTGGCACAGGTGATCGTCAAAAAATTATTAATGAAGCCGATGGCTTTGATATTGTGGTGTGTAGTTATGGATTATTACAAAGTGAAGTTGATTTATTAGCTGAAAAGCAATGGCATACTGTGATTGCCGATGAGGCACAAGCCTTAAAAAATGGGGCAACAAAACGCTCTAAAGCGGCGATGGCATTGCAAGCTGATTTTAAAATGATTACCACCGGAACCCCCATTGAAAATCATTTAGGGGAATTATGGAATTTATTTAATTTTATTAATCCAGGTTTATTGGGCTCATTACGTAATTTCAATGAACGTTATGCACAGGCGATTGAAAATCATAAAGACCATGGCACACAATTACGTTTAAAGAAATTATTACGGCCTTTTATTCTTAGACGACTAAAAACAGATGTATTGCAAGAATTGCCTTCACGCACAGAAATCACCTTGCACGTTGAATTAAGTGCAGAAGAACGTGTCTTTTATGAAGCACTGCGTCGTAATGCAATGGAATCGATGCGTCAATCTCAAGAAGGTGCTGAAGGCCCGCAGCATTTAAAAGTCTTAGCGGAAATTATGCGGTTACGCCGTGCCTGTTGTCATCCTACGTTAGTGATGGAAGATAGCCCGTTAGGCAGTTCAAAATTAGATGCGTTTGAAGAGTTAGTGGAAGAACTTATTTCTAATCGTCATAAAGCCTTAGTGTTTAGTCAATTTGTTGGACATTTAACGATTATTAGAGCCTTGTTGGATAAAAAAGGCATTCATTATCAATATTTAGATGGTAGTACCTCAGTCGCAAAACGTAAAAAAGCGGTGAATAATTTTCAAGCAGGCGAGGGCGATGTATTTTTAATTAGTCTCAAAGCGGGTGGTTCAGGGTTAAATTTAACGGCGGCTGATTATGTGATTCATATGGATCCGTGGTGGAATCCTGCGGTAGAAGACCAAGCATCAGATAGAGCACATCGTATGGGACAAAAACGTCCTGTGACCATTTATCGTTTAGTGGCAAAAGATACCATTGAAGATAAAATTGTTGAGTTGCACGCTCATAAACGTGATTTAGCCAGTAGCTTATTAGATGGTGGAGAAGTCAGCGGCAAAATGTCATTGGGTGATATGATGGCATTAATACGTGAGAGTGATGATGGTTAAAATATGGTCAGTAAAGTAATATTCGCACTGTCATTAATGGGGTTGCATGTTGGGGTGTTTGCCGCTGAACGGGTGGCACTGGTCATTGGTAACAGTCAATATCAAGCCTTAAACCGTTTACCTAATCCTAAAAATGATGCCAATGCGATTGCGAGTAAATTAACGGCTTTAGGCTTTAAATTAATGAATGCACGTGGTGGCTTGGGTTCGCGGGCAGTGTTGAATGTTAAAGAAGATAATTTTTTAACGCTGATTGAGCAATTTAGTCAGCAAGCAAAATCAGCGGATATTGCGATGTTGTATTATGCAGGGCATGGGATGCAGTTTGGCGCGGAGTCGTATTTATTACCTGTGGATGTGGGTAGCAATAATATTAAATTGATTGAACGCCATGCCATCGGTTTAGAAAGTGTGTTAAAAGCGTTAGATGGCAAAGCGAAATTAACCGTCGCGGTGTTTGATGCGTGCCGCGAAATTCCTGAATTAGAACAAGCGATTGGTGAAGCCACGCGTGGCTCAGGTTTGACTAAAGCCGATTATCGCGGTTTACAACGAGTCAAAAGCAAAGGGCGTAGTCGTATCGTGGCATTTTCAGGGGCAGCAGGACAGCTAGTCGCGGATGGAACGGGGCGGAATAGCCCGTATACCACTGAACTATTAAAACACTTGGGAAAATCAGGTTTAACGGTTAATGAAGTGTTTGATACGGTGTCGTATGAATTTGGTTTAAAGCATCAGGGACAACACCCCGAGGTATTAAGTTCAGGGGTCAAGCAAAGAACTTATTATTTTGTTAAAGAGTATCAAAAGCCCAAAGTAAATCCCGATACACACTATGAATTAGCGGTTGAGCAACAGGCTGTGGTCAGTAAACCGCCGCCTGTGGTTAAAGCCCCTGTTCCTGAAATGCCTCGTTATCCTTTCACCATTAATACCACGCCAGCACATGCCCGCGTGCGGGTGTTAAATATCAAACCGAAATATCGAGCAGGGATGTTATTAGCGGCTGGCACATATAAAATAGAAGTCACTGCCGCAGGTTATGCAAAAGTAGTGGGTAATGCTGAATTGACCGCAAAGAGTCGGGCGTTTTCGGTGGATTTAAAACGATTGGAAAAACCTAAAGCCGTTTATCAAGCGCCTAAAAAAACAAATACTCGTCGCTATCAACCGCAAGGCGATGGTACGGTGAAAGATACCCAAACAGGCTTGCAATGGATGCGTTGTGAACTGGGTAAAACATGGCAAAATAATGATTGTGTGGGTAAAGCTAAAGAATACACATGGCAAGAGGCTTTAAATAAAGCCAAAGCTCATTATTTTGCAGGTTATAGTGATTGGCGTGTACCGACTATTCAAGAGTTGAATGGCATTGTGTATTGTTCTAATGGTAAGGTGAGGCAGTTTAAAAAAGGCAGTTATTGGTCGGTTAAATCAGAGGGTGGGTATGGTTGTAAAAGTGATAGCAAAGGCAGTTTTCAAAAGCCTACTATTAATACACAGGCATTTCCTACATTTCCTAGTTCAGGTTGGGGTTTTTGGTCGTCCTCGCCGTTTGCGAATATTGGTGTCTACGCATGGGCGGTCTATTTCAGTAACGGCGACGATAGCAGCAATAGTCGTACCTTTCTCAATCATGTGCGCTTGGTGCGGTAGGGACAGTGATTTTTCCTTTTTCTTTTTTGGGGTTTTGTATTACAATTAGTATTACATTGAAAATAGAGTAACGTTAATGATGACATTAAGATTAGACGCTCAGTTAGAGCAAGATATTCAAAAAACAGCTCAAAATATGGGCATTAGTAAATCTGAATTAATCAGAGCTAGTGTGATTGAATTTATGGCGAAAGTAGAGCAGCCATCTGCATGGGAGTTAGGCAGGGATGTCTTTGGTCAATATGCGAGTGGTAAAGAAAGTTTATCGAGAGATAGAAAGCAGTTGCTGACAGAAACGATTAAAGCAAAACGATGAAAAAAATGTTAATGGATTCAGGGCCTTTAATTGCCTTATTTGATCGCAGTGATAAGTATCATTTAGCCTCGGTTGAATTTATAAAACAGAATCAAGCTATTTTAATAACAACGTTAGCATCAATAACTGAAGTGTTACATTTATTGAAATTTAGTCGTGAAGCTCAACAGGCTTTTTTAGCATGGATTCATGCGGGGGCTGTTACGATAGAAACTATTAATGTATATGATTTAGAACGCATAAAAACATTAATGCTTAAATATACAGATTTACCGATGGATTTTGCAGATGCTTGTTTAGTTTTTTTAGCAGAAAAGTTTAATATTAATGAAGTTGCAACAATTGATAGGGATTTCGATATCTATCGACTTAAAGGTAATCAGCCTTTCACATTATTTATAAAATAAAACAATTTATTATTTAAGGTAAACAATCAAATGTCAGAGACTATTAAAAACCCCAGTGAAGTATTAAGCCAATACCGTACACACGTTACAGAACGGGCTGAAAATGGCGTTGTGCCACAACCTTTAAGTGCTGAACAAGTTGCCGCTGTTGTGGCGTTAATAAAAAATCCACCTGAAGGTGAAGCGGAATTTTTACTGGAGTTATTAACCTATCGCGTTCCTGCAGGTGTTGATGAAGCCGCGTATGTAAAAGCGGGCTTTTTAGCGGCGATTGCGAAAGCAGAAATCAGTTCCCCGATTTTAAAGCCAGCACGAGCGACTGAATTATTAGGCACCATGTTGGGGGGCTATAATATTGCACCGCTGATTGAGTTGCTTGATAACGATGCTTTAGCACCGATTGTGGTCAAAGCTTTATCACATACTTTATTGGTATTTGATGCCTTTCATGATGTGCAGGAAAAATCGCAAGCCGGTAATGTGTTTGCACAACAGATTATTCAATCATGGGCTGATGCAGAATGGTTTACGGCAAAAGCGGCGGTTGCTGAAAAAATGACCTTAACGGTGTTTAAAGTCACGGGTGAAACCAATACTGATGATTTATCACCTGCCCCTGATGCGTGGTCGCGTCCTGATATTCCTTTGCATGCACAAGCGATGCTGAAAATTCCACGCGAAGGTATTACTAATGCGGAACAGCAAATCACTGAGCTAAAAGAAAAAGGCTTTCCTGTGGTTTATGTTGGTGATGTCGTGGGAACGGGTTCTTCACGTAAATCAGCAACTAATTCAGTGCTATGGTTTACCGGAGATGATATTCCTTATGTGCCTAATAAACGCGCAGGCGGTGTCTGTATTGGTGGAAAAATTGCCCCTATTTTCTTTAATACCATGGAAGATTCAGGGGCATTGCCGTTTGAATGTGATGTGGAAAATTTGGCAATGGGCGATGTCATTGATGTTTATCCCTACCAAGGTTTAGTGAAACGCCATGAAAGTGATGAGTTGGTTTGTGAATTTACCTTAAAAACCGATATTTTATTAGATGAAGTGCAGGCGGGTGGGCGTATTCCTCTTATTATTGGGCGTGGTTTAACCGATAGAGCCAGAAAATCATTAGGGTTAG
>ENA-ORXI01000011-ORXI01000011.1-sediment-metagenome-genome-assembly--contig:-NODE-11-length-109456-cov-11.254391_pt1 | contig 109456 bp, 98 predicted proteins | sample MGYA00237861_ERZ511468 | MGnify/ENA primary metagenome ERZ511468 (study PRJEB26299, sample SAMN06266213) | sediment metagenome | isolation source: Hudson Canyon methane seep mesocosm | place...
CGAAGGAAACTTATCGGTAGTACGTTACAGCCGTAAAACAAAAGAACAATATGTAATGACCGAGATTGCAATTGATGACGCAAAACCTAAAGCTACAGGCTGGACTGCTAAATACATTGATGGCAAGTGGGTAGAAGAAATTCCCGTTAAAAAGGCTAAGGCCAAAGCTAAGAAAAAACCAGCTAAACCTAAAGCTAAAAAAACGACTAAAACTACATAATAACTAATGAAGTATAAAAAAACGCTCAATACGAGCGTTTTTTTATGCTTTTTTTTAGAGTCATGGCTTTATATCATGAAAGGCAAAAACATCAGTTTCAGTCATCAAGCCCTTCAAGTTGATCAATTACCTTTCTGGCTTCTGCAATTGTACAATCAGTTTTAAGTACAAGTTCGTTTATTGTAATGCCTGAATTTCGTTTAGCTATATCAAGTATTTCTTCTAATGTTAAATGTTCATTTTGTTGGCGTAACAGTTTTGCTACCCATAACCAACTTGGCTCATCAGAATCTTCAATTAAAAGTACGATATCAATTATTTTATGGCGATTGATCTTTAGTTGCCAATTTCTGGAGCGCCCTATACGATGTAAGTCGCCCCCTAGATCTCTAATATGAGCTTTTATCTTGTAGGCTTTCATTACTCGGCGTAAGAATGAGGGGAGGGTTATAATGGCTTGTTTAGACACGATAGTTTATAGCTTGGTTGTTAAATGAAACAGCCAGCAAAATGCTGACTGTTAAAGTTTAGTGGCATTAATTGACTTAACCTACCATTTTTTCTTTGGTTGAAATAACATGTCTAAATCATCTTCAGAATCTTTAGCTTTTTTAGCTGCATCTTTTGCGTTGGTGTTTTTTAATGCTTCTGTGATTTCTTCAAGCTTTTCTTCTATCTCGTTATGTTTTACTTGAATATACTCACTTTTAACTGGGTGATTAGCGAGTGTTTGCAATGCTTTTTCAAAGTATTGGCGAGCAGAGCCTAACATTTCTTTACCATAAGCTTGCATACCACGCTTAGTTAAACTCTCGATATTTATTTTTAATTGCATCGCATCTAGGCGCTGATCTTGTTTCATAAACACAGCCGCGTCTAAAGCGCCTTTTGATTGCTCTGACTTTAATATAGCTCTTAGTTTTTTAATGCACTGTAATATAGCGATTAGTTGCTGTTCATTATCTGGCAGTATAAATGCTTCATCGGAAGCTACTTGGTTTAATGACAGCTCAACAGAAGCTTTTAAACGAGCATCCAACTCTTGAACTCGCTTTTTGATATTTTTAACTTCAGGCATTAACTTTTGCATTACTTTTGCCGCGTTTAGGCTACGACGGTTGAGTACTTCTATCACTCCTGGATTAGGGGGGAGGTGTGTTAGGTTTAAGATAATCTCTTCTGTTTCATCAATTATCGCTTTTTGCTTAGCAATCTGTACACGTTTTTCAGCTTCTAGTTTTTCTTTGTGTTGCTGCATTACATTTACAATAACGACAAAAACAATTAGGGCAACAATTAAGCCAATAATAATAGCGATCATGATAAATACTCATTAGTTTAAATAAATCAAACGACTGTTAGCAGTCTACAAAAAATGCTTTGCTAAGCATAGAGAAAAGCGACTTTATATTAATAAATATAACGGATAATGCCTATGAACACATAAATAGAATAAATAATGAGTAAATCATAAATGTTTTTTGTAAATATAAGGTTAATTATTGATGTTTATTTGCAAAACTAAAAAATTATATGGAATAAATGTTCAATTAAGTATATATTTTTGGAATAAGAGAATGTTTTGAAATTAACCTATGAAGCTGCAACAACTCCGTTATATTGTTGAGGTACTCAACAATAATTTAAATGTCTCTGCTACAGCAGAGAGTCTATATACTTCACAACCCGGTATCAGTAAACAAGTTAGAATGCTTGAAGATGAGCTCGGTATCCAAATCTTTGGTCGCAGTGGTAAACACCTAACTCATGTAACCTCTGCTGGTAATGAAGTGATCAATATTGCCACACAGATATTATCAAAGGTTGAAGCGATAAAAGCAGTAGCTCGGGAGCATACCCAGCCAGATGAAGGTAAGCTACGTATTGCAACCACTCATACTCAAGCACGCTATGCCCTGCCAGGGGTAATACAAGGTTTTATTAAGAAGTATGCGAAGGTATCTTTGCATATGTCTCAGGGTACACCTTCACAAATTAGCGATGCAGCTTCGAAAGGTGATGCTGATTTTGCCATAGCAACTGAATCACTGCATTTGTATAACGATTTGATTATGTTGCCTTGTTACCATTGGAACCGCAGTATTATTGTTCGTTCTGATCACCCCTTAGCTAGAAAGCGTGATAATCTGACGATTGAAGACATTGCTAAGTACCAATTGGTAACTTATGTTTTTGGTTTTACCGGACGTTCAGAGCTCGATAGAGCTTTTGATAGTGCAGGTTTAGAGCCTCAAATTGCTTTCACTGCAACTGATGCTGATGTTATAAAAACTTATGTTCGTTTAGGGGTGGGAATTGGCGTTATTGCTTCAATGGCTATTGATCCTAAGATAGATCATGATTTAGTGGCAATAGATGCAAGCCATTTGTTTAGATCAAGTACCACCAAAATTGGCTTTCGACGTGGCACGTTTTTACGAGGTTACATGTTTGACTTTATTGAAAGATTTGCGCCTCATTTAAATCGCGATATTGTCACCAAAGCAATGTTACTAAAAAACAATACAGAAATAGAAGCGTTTTTAGCTGACATAAAATTACCAACAAGGTAATTAAATAAGTAGTTTTATTTTAGTAATAAATAAAAAAGCTGACATCAACGATGCCAGCTTTTTTGATTCTATTGTTTTATACCATTTCAAATAAGTTACTTCCCACTCAGCGAGAATTAAAAGGCTTAGAGGCAAGGCATAGATTGAAGAGAATAGTTATTCTATTGTCAAAATCAATAACGCAGCATATAAGCCTTTTAAACTCGCCCTTTGGGAGTTTGTCAGCAATTCGATAACCGCATAGAATTTCCTTAATATAGAATAACTATATTTAAAAAAATTCTATTTGTTCTCAAACCGCTGACAAGCTCTGAGTGGGAACAAACTTACTTGATTTGGTATTACTATTAGATTATCTATGATTTAACATTCAATGATATTTACAGCTAAACCGCCACGTGACGTTTCTTTGTATTTTGTTTTCATATCATTACCTGTTTCCCACATAGTTTTAATAACTTTATCTAAAGACACTTTTTGAGTACCTGTGCCTCTTAAAGCAAGTCTTGAGGCGTTAATTGCTTTAACAGAGCCCATAGCATTACGTTCGATGCAAGGGACTTGAACTAAGCCTCCAACAGGATCACACGTTAACCCTAAATTGTGTTCCATGCCTATTTCAGCTGCGTTTTCAACTTGTTGCGGTGTTCCGCCCATTATCTCCGTTAACGCGCCCGCAGCCATTGAACATGCAACACCAACTTCACCTTGGCAGCCTACCTCTGCACCAGAAATAGATGCATTGGTTTTATATAAAATGCCAATAGCAGCGGCAGCAAGAAGGTAGCGAATACAATCTTCATCGGACACTGGCTTGATAAATTTATCGTAGTAACATAGAACGGCTGGAATAATGCCTGCGGCTCCATTTGTTGGAGCTGTAACTACTCGACTACCTGCAGCATTTTCTTCATTTACAGCCATTGCGAATAAGTTAACCCAGTCCATTGCCGTTAATGGGTCACTATTATTTTCAACAATAAGCGAACGGTGTAGAGCAGGTGCACGACGCATAACTTTTAAGCCGCCAGGTAATATGCCCTCAGTAGCTATACCTCTATCGACACTAGCACGCATTGCTTGCCATATTTTTACTAGTTTTTCACGAATAACAGCTTCAGTATTTAAGCACTTCTCATTATTCATCATAATAGTGCTTATGCTTAAACCACTCTGTTTCGCCTCTTTTAGCAATTCATCGGCAGTAGAGAATACATGAGGGCGCTTTATACTAGAATGAAGGGAAAGTGCTTTGTCTTTTTCTTTCTCAAAATCGCTGGCTTCAACAATAAAACCACCGCCTATTGAATAATAAGTCTGTTCTAAAATTAGTTTATTATCTTGAAAGGCATAAATTGTCATACCGTTAGCATGAGCTGGCAATGTTTTTCTGCGATGGTAAATAATGGCATCGTCTTTGGGGAAGTCAACAATGTGACTCCCAGCTAGAGTGATTTTTTGGCTTGTAACAACATCAGCTAAAATAGTCTCTATAGATTCAACGGGAATTGCTTCAGGAGTTTCACCAGACAAACCTAAAATAACGGCTTTACCTGTGCCATGGCCAATACCTGTTTGGCCAAGAGAGCCAAATAATTCAGTTTTAACTCGATCTACTTTTGTTAGTAAATTTTGAGAAACTAATAAATCGGTAAATAATTTTGCCGCTTTCATTGGACCAACAGTATGAGAACTCGAAGGGCCAATACCAATGGAAAACATATCAAATACACTAATCATAACTAAAACCTGAATAAATTTTGTTTAAACAATACAAAAGTAAAATAATCTTCGGTAATGGTAACTGAAAGCTATAACGATTGCATTAAGTTATACAAAGAGTGATTCAAGTGTAGAGCATCATCGGGGATTATTTTAGGTGCACCATTAAATCTTTTAACATTGCCGCTGTTGCTCCCCAAATATTATAGTCTTGGTAAGGCATAAAGTGAACTTGGTGATGTATACTTTTTTGCCTAATGTGGATTGAATGATGATTGTCTTTATTCAAAAAGTGGTGCAGGGGAACTTGAAAAATTTCAGAAACTTCGTTGTGGTCGATAATAAAATTTTGCTCAGCAACAAAAGCAATAATGGGAGTAACTATATAGCCACTAATGGTTTGGTATGGGTGCAATTGGCCAATAATTTCTATTGTGTCAGTTTTTAACCCTATTTCTTCTTGAGCCTCCCTAATAGCTGTGCTGATCAAGTTATCATCAAAGTGTTCAGCTTTTCCTCCCGGAAAGCTAATTTGTCCGCCATGGTGTTTTAAGTGCTCAGCTCTTTTGGTAAATAAGATATTAAGTTGTGTATCGTTGTCGTTAATTTTTTTTTCTAAAATAGGAATAAGTACAGCGGCACTTTTTAAATCACTATGGTATTGATAGGTATGTATTGATTGAGAAAGTTTTTGTAGTTGGAAGCGATGCAAGAATTCATTTTTAGTCATAATTACATCCTCCGTTACAAGTTACTCAGCACAGGTAAAATTTTCTGCACTTTGTCAAAGGTTTCCTGATATTCACTATCAAGTGTTGAATCAGCTACCAAGCCCCCACCAGCCCAGCAATGTATTGTGTTTTGCTGACAAACTAATGTTCTAATGGTAATACTTGTGTCCATTTTACCACAGGTCGAAATGTAGCCTATTGATCCACAATAAACACTACGCCGGTGAGGCTCTAGTTCTTCAATGATTTCCATCGCTCTTATTTTAGGTGCACCTGTTATTGAGCCTCCAGGGAATGAGCCACGAAGTAAATCAGTGTTATCAAACTCTTTTGATAACAGCCCTTCAACAGTACTCACCAAATGATGAACGGCGGGAAAACTCTCTACAGTGAATAACTCAGGTACAACAACGCTACCCACCTGACAAACCTTACTGATATCATTTCTGAGCAAGTCGACAATCATGACGTTTTCAGCTCTGTCTTTTGAAGATTGTTGCAAGGTTTCAGCATTTTTCTTATCCATTACGGGGTCTGCATCGCGAACTAGTGTGCCTTTTATCGGTTTACTTTGAACTTTATCACCTACAACGGATAAAAAACGTTCTGGGGATATGCTTAAAATTGCTGCGTCATTATCTAAGCGCATGAAAGCCGAAAAAGGTGCATTATTACTTATTCTTAGGGCTTTATACGCTTGGAACTCATCACCTTGGTATTGAGCACTAAAGCGTTGTGCTAAATTGATTTGATAACAATCACCATCGAGCAAATAATCTTTTACTTGAGAAAATTTCTCACTATAACTGTTTTTATCAATGTTAGATTTCCATTGAGTCGCCAAGGTAAACTTTTCAATTGGTTTGATCTTTTTTAATTCTCGTCTTAAAAAATCAGTGATCGCTTGTCTTGAATTTTCAGGACAAATTAAGTAACAACAATTTTTATTTTTATCAAAAATAATAGCTTGGCTATAAATGCCTATGGCCATATCAGGTAATTCTATATCTTTTTGAGCTATTTTAGGCACTGCTTCAAATCTTCGACCAAGATCATAAGCAAAATAACCTAAAGATCCGCCAACAAAAGGAAGGTCTAATTCTTCGTTAGTTGCTAGTTTTGGTAAAATATATTGCTTGAATACTTCATTTTGGTATTTATTAATTAGCGTTAGAGGATCTTCATAGCTTGTTGCTATTAAAGCGCCGGCTTGATGAACCTGAGTATAATCACCATAAGTGCATAGCGTCACTTCGGGTTGCCAAACAATAATATCAAAACGACTATCGACATGATCACTGTCACAAGAGTCTAACCAAATTGACCAAGGTTTTGTTGACAATGGTGTAAATAAATCTAAAGGAGATAGTTCACATTCATTAACATCACTTTTTAGTGATAACGTTTTAATGGTGAGTTGGCATTTGTTTTCGTTAGGCAATGTATTCACTTTTTTATCTGTTAATTGAGCTAATCGTACTATTTACTCAGCATAGAGCGATATAATCTGGCAGCACTTTAGCAAGCAGGGTATGATATCGGCAATTTTACAACTTTCAACTATAGTTTGATATTTTTATCTATAGAATAAATTCAGCTCACGAAATTTAAAGGACATCCATGGCGATCATTAAACAACAAGATTTAATCGACAGTATTGAAGATGCACTACAATACATTTCTTATTACCATCCTATTGATTTTATTCAAGCGTTAGAAAAAGCTTACAATAAAGAGCAAAGTACTGCAGCAAAAGATGCTATTGCTCAAATATTAATTAATTCACGCATGTCAGCTGAAGGCAAGCGTCCTATTTGCCAAGATACCGGTATCGTCACGTGTTTTGTTAAAGTAGGAATGGCCGTTCAGTGGGACAAAACCGACATGACAGTGCAACAAATGGTTGATGAAGGTACTCGTCGAGCTTATTTGAATCCTGATAACCCTTTACGTGCTTCAATTGTTAAAGATCCAGCAGGCAAGCGTATTAATACTAAAGATAATACCCCTGCAGTTGTTCATATTGATTTGGTTGAAGGCAGTGAAATTGAAGTAATGATCGCAGCAAAGGGCGGCGGTAGTGAAAACAAAACTAAAATGGTGATGTTAAACCCTAGTGATTCAATTGCAGATTGGGTTGTTAAAACGCTACCTACAATGGGAGCCGGTTGGTGTCCACCGGGTATGTTAGGTATAGGTATTGGTGGTACCGCTGAAAAAGCAGGAGTATTAGCCAAAGAAAGTTTAATGGATCCTGTTGATATTCAAGAGTTGATTGACCGAGGCCCTGAAAATGCGGAAGAAGAGCTTCGTTTAGAAATATATGACCGAGTGAATAAACTAGGTATTGGCGCACAAGGCCTTGGCGGTTTAACCACTGTGGTTGATGTTAAAATTAACAGCGTGCCAACACATGCAGCATCTAAACCTGTTGTAATGATCCCAAATTGTGCAGCAACTCGCCACGTACATTTTCACCTTGATGGCTCAGGACCTGCTGATTTAACACCACCTAAGCTTGAAGAGTGGCCAGAAATCACTTGGGAAGTGGGTGAAAATGTTCGCCGAGTCAATGTTGATGATTTAACTAAAACCGACATAAGTGAATGGAAAACGGGTGAAACCGTTTTACTGACCGGGAAAATTTTAACAGGTCGTGATGCTGCTCATAAACGCATAGAACAACTACTTGCTTCTGGCGAAGGCTTGCCTGAAGGTGTTGATTTTAAAAATAAGTTCATCTACTACGTAGGTCCAGTAGATGCCGTTGGTGATGAAGCGGTTGGTCCTGCAGGTCCAACAACGGCTACTCGCATGGATAAATTTACAGAGATGATGTTAGCTGAAACTGGTTTGTTAGGTACTATCGGTAAAGCTGAACGTGGTGCTAAAACAGTGCAAACCATTAAAGATCACAAGTCAGTGTATTTAATGGCTGTGGGCGGCGCTGCTTACTTAGTTTCTAAAGCTATTAAAAAAGCACGTGTAATTGCTTTTGAAGATATGGGAATGGAAGCTATTTATGAGTTTGAAGTTGAGGACATGCCAGTGACGGTTGCCGTTGATAGCAATGGTGAGTCTGCTCATGTAACAGGTCCTGCAATTTGGCAAGCTAAAATAGAAGAGCTTGACGCAAAACTTAAGCAATAGTTTTTAATACTAACAATTAGTTAACTAGTTGATAAGAGGATGATACGAGGATGATAACTTCATCCTCTTCCTTTAGTTAGACAAACTTAATTACGAGAAGTCAAATATGATAAAAAAAATAATTACCACCATCGCATTGATGTCACTACCTTGTTTGTTACCTGCAAATGCTTATGCAGATAACTTTACAGTTGAAACACTAAACAATCTTAACCAAATGCATGATGTGCAATTATCACCCACGGGTGATTTTTTAGTTTATGGTTTAAAAAAAGGCTCTTTATCAACCGATAACCATCTTTATCGTCAAGACATAAAATCGGGTAAAGTTGTACAACTCACCAGCCATGAAAAATCTGAAAGTAATGTGGTATTTTCTGCTGAAGGGTCTAGTCTTTACTTTTTATCATCTCGAAGCGGCTCATCACAAATTTGGCAATTGTCATTAATGGGTGGAGAAGCCAAGCAAATAACTGATTTACCCCTAGGAATTAATGGTTTTAAGTTAAGCAATAACGGAACAACCTTAGCCTTATCAATAACGGTTAAACCGGGCTGCGAAACATTACAGTGTACAGTTGATGCCAAAGAAGCTGATGCTAATAAAAAATACCAAGTCAGAGCTTACGATCAGTTAATGGTTCGTCATTGGGATACTTGGACAACCGAATATAAAAATCACCTCTTCATTGCGCAATTACCAGATGGTTCAAAATCAGCTCCAATGGCTAGTTCTATGGCCAATTCGATGATTACCGATGCAAAAGATTTAATCGCAGATTGGACAACTGATATCGCGGGTATGGCACAAGTGAGTTTGCATCCAGAAGCTAGCTCAATTGTTTTTTCGGCAAAAGCTCCAGCTAAAGATCACGCTTGGACAACTAATTTTGATTTGTTTGAAGTGGATTTAACTGATGGCACCACTTATAACATCAATAACATCACACAAGAGAACAAAGCTTGGGATGCTAGCCCAGTATTTTCTTCTAATGGTCGATACCTTGCTTATAAGGCGATGTCTACTCCAGGCTATGAATCTGATAAATATACGATAATTCTTCGTGATAATAACAACGGAAAAATAACAGAAGTTGCTAAACAGTGGGATAGGTCGGTTAGCTCATTATTATTCTCAAATGACAATCGTAGTTTATTTGTTACCGCCCAAGATGTAGGACAAGTGAGTATTTTTGAAATAAACCCTGAGTTTGGTGATGTACGTACCGTTTATGACTCTGGTACTGCTGGCGATGTTGCTGTTCATGGCGATACACTTTATTTTACTCGTCATAGTTTAAATAGCCCTAAAGACATTTTTTCAATCAAGAAAGACGGTTATGGTTTAAAACAATTAACTCAAATCAATAAAGAAAAATTAGCCAATACTACTTTTGGTGAATTCGAACAATTTAGTTTCAAAGGTTGGAATAACGAGCAAGTACATGGTTATTGGTTAAAACCAGCTGGTTTTGAACAAGGTAAAAAATACCCCATTGCCTACTTAGTTCATGGTGGACCGCAAGGCAGTTTTGGTAATATGTTTCATTACCGTTGGAATGCACAATTATGGGCTGCACAAGGCTTTGGCGTTGTTATGGTCGACTTTCACGGCTCTACTGGCTACGGACAAGCGTTTACTGACTCAATAGCTAGAGATTGGGGCGGAAAACCCTTTGAAGATTTACAAAAAGGCTTATCATATATTGTTGAAAACCAACCATGGTTAGACGGCGATAACGCCTGTGCACTTGGGGCTTCGTACGGCGGCTATATGATGAACTGGTTTGCCGGTAACTGGCCAAACCGTTTTAAATGCATTATTAACCATGCAGGTTTGTATGATATGCCAAGTTTTTATCAATCTACCGAAGAGTTATGGTTTGCAGAACATGACATGGGTGGCGCACCTTGGCAAACAAAAAGTGAGAATGGCAAACTTGCACCAGTTAGTGAAGATTATACTAAATTTAACCCAGCCGCTTTTGCCCATAACTGGAAAACGCCAATGTTAGTTATTCAAGGTGAGCTTGATTACCGTGTGCCTTATGCCCAGTCGTTAGGAGCATTTACTACTTTGCAGCGCCAAGGTATTGATAGTCGCTTAGTGATGTTTCCAACTGAGGATCACCATATAAGAAAACCTGATAATCTAGTGGTTTGGTATCAAGAGGTATTTCAATGGCTTAAGAAGTACACGGGAAAAGAGGGCGAATAACCTTCTCACTTGAGTCTCATTATTCGGTAGTTGCACTTCGTAAATTATAAGCAATCAAAAAGGCCTAATTAGTGCCTTTTTTTGTTTATTCTTTTGAGCATATCTTATAAAACTCAATATTTGAATGCTTCAAAGTATGCTAAGTGGGAGTTTAGGGTCACTTTAGCTAAGCTCTGCTTCATTGTGCGCAAAGAAGACATTACTATCACTCTTTTGGTAATATGTAACTTTGTAGGGCAACATCATAAGCCATATCTACGTTGATTACGGTAAAGGCGTCAAAATCTATATTCGTTTAGAGCATAATTCTTTAGAGCATAATCCAATATCATGACAAGAAAAATATTAAGTTTGAATGTGAAAAGAACAAAAGGTGCCATACAACTAGATGAAATGGCCAAAAGTGTAGCTCAAGATGACCCACAAAAAGATTTTTTAAATAGCGTAGCTATCCATCCCTTTCAGTGTATTCGCCTAGAGTTAGGTTCGCGGCAACTCTCTACGCGAGCAATGGATCTGTTCACGCCAATAGGAATGGGGCAGCGAGGTTTGATTGTTGCTCCGCCAGGCTCAGGTAAAACAACCATGTTAAAGCATATTTGTCAGTCGGTAGGATCAGCTTATCCTGAGATAAAGCTTTATGCGTTGCTCATTGATGAGCGTCCTGAAGAAGTGACAGATTTTAAGCGCAGTGTACCGGCACAAGTATACGCCTCATCTACGGATGAAAGCTATGAGCAACACGTGCGCGTAGCTAATGACCTGCTTAAAATCGCTCGCAAGGAAGCTGGTGAAGGTCATAATGTAATGATTGTCATTGATTCTCTCACTAGACTCTCAAGAGTATACAATGCCAGTCAAAAGAGCAGCGGTCGTACCATTTCAGGGGGGCTAGACGCTAGAGCTATGGAAATACCACGCAAACTGTTTGGCGCAGCGAGGAAAATTGAGAATGGTGGTTCGCTTACCATTCTAGCGACCGTACTCGTTGATACTGGAAGCCGGATGGATCAGGTAATTTTTGAAGAATTCAAGGGGACGGGTAATATGGAAATTGTTTTGTCACGTGAGGCTGCAAATCAGCGGATTTTTCCCGCGTTGGATATTGCTAAAAGTAGCACGCGTCGTGAGGAGCTGCTGTTAAAATCGAAGGACCTCGAAAGTGTGACCGCATTGCGAAGGGCACTTACCAGCCTTAAACCAGTTGAAGGTGCTAGGAAACTTGTTGAATTACTTGAAAAATACCCAACTAATACGGAACTATTAAATCGTTGAGCCGTTAGTTACCTACGATTATTTGTCGTCAAATAGTTTTCATTTTCAGTTCGGTTTTGCTTGCCAATAAGTTTAGCGGGCGGTTTAATTTAACAACATCAGGAAAAATTCAGTTGAGAATCACACCAGAAGACTATGCACTATTACAGAGTGCAGTTAAGCGCGCCATTACCCGAACTGGTCTCAGCTTGGACAATTACACCTCACTTGGTTTAACAGCCAAACGCTACCGTTGGGATATGTTGGAAAAGTCAGGAATCAAGATAGGAGACGGCATCAATGTTGATGGTGATGTTAATATTTACGCCTATGCCAACAAAAACCACATGGATACCGCTCTGCGCAAAATTACTAAAACCAAATAGCACCACAAACCGTTATCTTTATAAAAGCTAATCTGAATTAGGGCTTTAACTTCATTGATTAATGTCGTGGTTATGGAACAAGTTATCATTGACTGGGCAATTAGGTTGCATTTCTGTTATTTTGACTGATGTTATATACAGTATTGATGGACATCACTTTTAATAAATGTAACCATACCTGATAAGCTTGGTTTTATTGTTATAAGATGGTTAATTATGGTTTTCTCATTAGAAGATAATTTCTTTTTAGCATTTAGTGTAACGAGTGCACTAATTATTTTACTTTTTTTGGTAAGTATCATATTTTGGCTTAAATTAAATCGAGTAATTAAAAACCAGCAGCAGCAGTTATTAATTCAAGAGGGGATTGTGACTAAATTGAGTTTCACCAATGAAATTAACGATAAATCTCAGCAACAATATCAACAGCAACTTACCTTAAATCATCAACATATCGCCCAACAACAGTCAGAATTAAAAACTTATTTTGAGCAGCAGATTGCTGATTTACGTATAAAGTTGCTCAGACAAATGAGTGAGCAAAAAGATCAATTTAATCAATTACAACTTAATTCCTTAGAACAACTCACCACACATTTAAATAAAACTACTCAAGCTAACCGAGAAGAATTAAATAAAGCCTTAATCGCCAATGCAGAGCAGCTCTCTAAGCGTATGAATGAGTTAACGGCAACCACTAAGCAAGAGTTAGCAGAAATTAGTAAGCAAGTTGAGCAACGATTAAGTGATGGCTTTGATAAAACCACTAAAACCTTTACCGATATTTTAAAGCGATTAGCGCTTATTGATGATGCACAAAAGAAAATAACCGAGCTGTCGACCAATGTGGTGAGTTTACAAGAGGTATTAGCAGATAAACGCTCTCGTGGGGCTTTTGGTGAGGTACAGCTTAATTCGCTTATTCGTAATGTATTACCCGAGCAAAGCTTTTCACTTCAACATACCTTATCGAATGGTAAAATTGCAGATTGCATGCTTTTTTTACCTGCGCCTACGGGCAATGTGGTTATAGATTCAAAGTTTCCACTCGAGAGTTATCGAAAAATGGCCGACAATACACTTGGCGATCACGATAGAAAATCAGCGGAGCGCCAGTTTAAAATAGACATTAAAAAGCACATTAACGATATTAGTGATAAATACTTAATTGATAATGAAACCGCAGATGGCGCGGTAATGTTTATTCCTGCAGAAGCTATATTTGCAGAAATTCATGCCCACCAAAGCGATTTAGTAGATTACGCTAATAAAAAGCGTGTGTGGTTAACTTCTCCAACAACGTTAATGGCAATATTAACCACTGCCCGTTCTGTACTAAAAGATGAAGCGACGAGACAGCAAATTCATATTATACAAGCCCACTTGTCAGATCTTGCTCTAGATTTCAGTCGCTTCAAATCGCGCTTTGCTAACCTTGCTAAACATATTGATCAAGCAGCTACTGATGTGAAACAAATTCATACTTCTGCAGATAAGATTTCTAATCGCTTTGAAAAAATTGAACAAGTTGATTTAACCGAAAAAACTGAAAGTAGCGGTGAAGACATGGTAGAAAGTGAAGAGCTCAGCTTAGTAAAATAGTTGAGCTCAATTGATATAAGAGTTTGTCTCTAGTTGTTGGCGTATATCTGAACTCGATTTCGTCCCTGATTTTTAGCTTGATATAATGCTTTATCGGCATCAATCATTAGTTTTTTTAATTCATCATTTTTGTTACTTCGACTGGTAATGCCAAAACTTGCCGTACATGTAAAGTTGGGCTGACCTACAATTGGTATGGTCTGATTTTCAACGGCTAAGCGGATAGTTTCAGCAATGTTGTTGGTTTCTTGTAAAGTGGTGTCGGGTAGGGCTATCACAAACTCTTCACCACCGATACGTGCAAAAACATCTTGTGACCGGCAGCACTTTTGAATGGTTTTAGCAATCTCAACTAAACACAAATCACCAGCAGAGTGACCATATTGATCATTGATGCGTTTAAAGTAGTCAAAGTCTAATAAAATAAGACTGAATGGCCGATTGTCATGATTTGCGATACTCAAAAGTGCATTGCCCTGCTCGAAGAAATAATGGCGATTCGCAACACCGGTAAGTGAGTCTGAAGTGGCTTGTTTAGTTAACTTTAATTCATTTGCCTCTATTTGGTTGGCAAATAAAGTAAGAACAAAGATAACTTCAATCATGTTAAAGAAGAAAACAGACTGATAAATTAAGTGGTTGATATCATCGCTTAATTCAATTAATGGTGTGGTATTTAGTGTGTTTTCACAGTAAAAAAATAACAAGACGGCAATTAGGCTCAATGTTATTTTTTCTAATTTTTCTTTTAGCTCAAATAATAGGTAGGCTCCAGTCGGAACTAGGAAAAAATATAAATGAAAGCCCGTTTTGTTAGTGACATAAACATTAGTACAAACGATTAAATGAAGCATTACCACAGAAAAGAACCATAACTTCGCTTTTTTATGTTCATTAAAAAAAGTAAAAGCTAGCGTTAAACAATACGCGAAGGTAAAAGCCGCATTAATCGTAGCGACCACAGGTTCATTTAAAATAAAGATGTAATTTAAAGTATAAAAGGCGGAAATAAAAATGGTGAAAATGCTGACTATGTTGGTCATGCGAGCTTTGCTGGCGACTGAGAAAGCCTGATGGTTTGTACCAAAGTTTATTAATTTTGCGAAAATCATATGTTTAATAAGCGGATCGAGTTGAATTAATTAAGGTGTTAAGCTGATTTTATCCGAAAATACACTGCTATTGTGAGATATTATAGATATTGGTGTACTATTTTTATTAATTAATTTATTTTTCATAAAGATACACTTAAATAAGTAGAGTGAGATTATCATTGTTTTCATTATTTAAAGGTTTGCCTCTTACCACCATTACAGCCTTGTTCATGCTGATTATGTGGTTATCTGTTGTAGCCAGTCAGAAATTTTGGCAGCCATTATTAATATCGTTTGAAAGTGTCATACCGATACTATTATTAATTACGGCTGTTTTTGCTGCTCAGTTCAATCGTAGCCGTTTTTCTATCCTGTGTTATTCATGGTTATTATTGTTTTTTACTCAAAACTATCAGTTGCCCTGGTCAATTTGGTTAGCAAAAAATAGTGATTGGTTAATTTTAACGCTTGTATTCGTATTCGTTACGCTTAGTTTGATTAGGGATAGAGCACTGCTGAGTATTCATGGTGCTGTTCGATTAATGTTGATTATTGGTTGTGGTGCTCTGGCATATTTATGGGTATTAGCTGTTCAAACCCTAAGTGCTAATGTAGAAGGGGAGTATGCTTTCTACGTATCAATTCCTTTTATCGAACTTAAATTACCACTTATATTTTGTGGCATATTCTTACTTTTAAGAAGTTTGTTTAACAAGGATCTATTTCAAAGTTGTTTATTGAACAGTTATATTATTTGGATGCTGTATGCAGTTCAAGCTGATATACCAATTGAAATACAAGCTGAGTTATTCCCTTGGTCTATGGCATTAGCGTTATTAACCTCTCAATATTTATTGGCCGTGATTATTGATGCCTACTATTTAGCTTATCGGGATGATTTAACAGCTTTGCCGTCAAGAAGAGCCCTTAACCAATATGCATTATCTTTAGGTAGAAAATATACCGTAGCCATGTTGGATATTGATCATTTTAAAAAATTTAATGATACTTATGGTCACGATGTTGGCGATCAAGTACTTAAATTAGTTGCTTCAAAGTTAGCGAAAGTTAAAGGCGGTGGACGCGTTTTTCGCTATGGAGGAGAGGAATTCACCGTAGTCTTTGCTAAAAAAGACTTGTCTGATTCATTACCTGAACTTGAGTTGTTACGTCAATCGATTGCGGATTATAAAATTGCCATTCGTCAGCCTCAGCGGAGTGCAAAGAAGCCAAAAAAGCAATCAGCAAAACAATCAACCAAGTCATCAAAGAAAAATAGCCATAAAGATGTTGGTGTTACTATTTCAATTGGCGTGGCAGAACATCAAGTAAAACAAAAGTTTGACCAATGCTTAAAGGCGGCAGATCAAGCGTTATATCGAGCTAAAAAAAATGGCCGAAACAATGTCAGCCATTAATATCAAAAGTGTTGAGAAAAATAAACTTAAGTTAAGCTAAAAATACAATGTTAATAAAAACTACGATTAATAGGATAGGGCAAACATAACGAAGATAGTTAGCAAAAAGTGTTAACCATCTATTATTGGTAGTTTGTGCTTGAGTATTGAGTTTATTACCTCTTTTCCATATCCAACCGATAACGATAAAGTAAAATAAACACATCAATGGCTGCATTATTGTGGTTAGTATCATTATCACTAAACCAAATAAAACATCAAAAAATGCCACTAACGTCATACTTGCAATTAAAACAATGGCAGATATAAGCCATGTTGCTTTTGAGCGAGACATTGATTTATCTTCTACTAAATATGATACTGGCACTTCAGTAGATGAGATAGTTGATGTAAGTGCGGCAATAGATAATAAAGAAAAGAAGCCAAATGAGACAATCAAGCCAATACTCCCCATAGATTGAAAGAGTGAGGGAAGTATTTGAAATATAAGTTGTCCCTCACCAATGAGTTTATTATCAGCAAAAACTTGTTGGCCAGCATGTTGAGCAACAAAAAGAGCGGGGATGATTAATAATCCGGCCATAAAGGCAATGAAGGTATCAAGGGCTGCAATAGAAAGTACGAGCTTGCCAATATCTTTATCTTTTTTCATGTATGAGCCATAAATCATCATGCCTCCAACACCAATAGACAATGAGAAAAATGCTTGCCCCATTGCTGAGACAATTAATTTGGGTTCGGTAATTTGTGTAAAATCAGGAATTAAATACAGTGCCAATCCTTCTGAAGCACCTTCCTGCTGCAATATATAAACAATCAAACCAAATAACATCAGTAATAGAACAGGCATTAATCGTGAGGACCATTTTTCAATGCCAGCATGGACTCCTTGGTGGATGATTAACGCACCGAGAATGATAAAAATAGGGGTGAAAATAATATTTCTTAAAGTACTTGAGGTAGATAGCCAGTTTGCTATGTCAACAAACCCTAATAGTTCTGTTATCGCAGACAGCGCATGTGCAAGCATCCAGCCGGCAACAATAGTGTAAAAGCTTAGCATCATCATCGCACCTACTAAGCCAATAATTCCTGCATAACGTCCCACTTTAGGCAAACGTTCCTTGCATGCTCGCTCAAGTGCACTAACAGGGTTCGACTGTGCTTGGTTTCCAAGGTATATTTCTGCATAAAGTGCGGGTAATGCTAATAATAACGTCACTAATAAATAGACAACTAAAAATGCACCGCCACCATTGTTAGCTGCTTGTGTTGGAAAGCCCCAGATATTACCTAATCCGATAGCTGAGCCCGCTGCTGCTAAAACAAAACCAATACGGGAATGAAAAGAATCTCTTTGAGTTGACATAAACTAAATGACTATTATTGTTATTTGCGATTGAGCTTACCTAGTTAGTTGCTTTTTAGAAAGTGTTTTTTGACTAATATATTTAGCTAAGTTTTATCTGATAGGCGTTTAAGCAGTGTTCTTTTATAAATTAATTCTAAAGAATGAGTGGTGGGCTTTAATTATTATCTGATGTCCCCATATTAGTTAGAAGATTTTTAATAATTAGTACTTTGGATAAACATCACAATGTTGCAATTTCAAATTATTCCAGTGACTCCTTTTCAGCAAAATTGTACCTTATTTTGGTGTGACGAAACTAAGCAAGCTGCGGTAATTGATCCTGGCGGAGATATTGACAAAATAGTACAGGAAGTAGAAAAAAATAACCTAGCACTTACCAAAATATTACTCACCCATGCCCATATTGATCATGCCGGTGCTACACAAGCTATTGTTGATCGTTTTTCAATTCCTATTGAAGGGCCGCATAAAGAAGATCAATTTTGGATTGACCTTATTCCACAGCAAATAGAGCATTTTGGCTTTTCCCATGTTGAAAAGTTTAGTCCTGACAGATGGTTAGATCAAGGTGATAAAGTGCAGTTTGGCAATATTGAACTTGAAGTTTACTTTTGCCCCGGTCATACACCGGGACATATTATATTTTTCCATCGAGAGTCTAAGCTTGCACAAGTAGGTGATGTTTTGTTTAGAGGCTCGGTTGGCCGTACGGACTTTCCACGAGGTGATCAAGCCTTATTAATAAAGTCAATACAGGAAAATCTATTTCCTTTAGGTGATGAGGTGCAATTCATACCAGGGCATGGGCCAATGGGAACCTTTGGTGAAGAACGAATAAGCAACCCTTTTGTTGGTATTGGAGCAAGCTAGTTATGCCATCTATAGTTTATAGCGCTCAGCGGCGCTTAAAAAAAATTGACAATAGTAAAATATTTCAAGGAATAGTGATTACGGTCATTATTTTGTCTGCACTGCTTATTGGCGCAAAAACGCATGATTTACCTGATAATCTAGTCTCATTTCTTGCTCTTTTAGACAGTAGCATTACGGTGTTTTTTGTTATTGAAATTACTATTCGTTTTTTAGCTTACCGCAATAAAAAAGAATTTTTTAAAAGTGGCTGGAATATATTCGATTTAGTTATTGTTATCGGTAGCTTAATTCCCGCAGGTGGTACAGGGGTTTTACTCGCAAGGCTATTACGGGTTTTCAGGGTTTTACGTTTAGTTTCCATGGTGCCTGAGTTACGAATTTTAATAAATGCTTTACTCAAAGCTATTCCACGCATGGGTTATATCGTTTTACTAATGTTTGTGATTTTTTATATCTATGCCGCTATCGGTAGCATGATCTTTCATCAAATAAACGAAGTATTATGGGGGGATGTTTCAATTTCGATGTTAACACTTTTTCGAGTGGCGACGTTTGAAGATTGGACGGATGTAATGTATGAAACCATGGCGGTGCACCCCATGAGTTGGATATATTACTTAACTTTTATTTTCTTAACGGCTTTTATCTTTTTGAATATGATGGTAGGTACTGTTCTTGAGGTCATGGGGCAAGAGCATGAAAGTTATCGTGCTGAGCTTCACGGTGAAACGGCTGACGGTGGCGAACATGCTAGTCGAGCTCAAATAGAAAAACTAGAAGGTGAACTTGCTGAAATTAAATCACTATTATTACAGCAAGTCGGAGAAAAACATCAATTAAAACAAGAGTAACTGTTCTTTAGTCGCAGTTATTAGCTTATTTTATTTACGTTTACCCTTTCTGGTACTGAAAAACATCAGTAAAGGGTAAAGCGAACACATCAGTAATTTTAAACGCTACTTCCAATGAAGGTGAATACTTGCCTTTTTCTATAGCCACTACCGTTTGTCTCGACACGCCAATTAAATCAGCTAAGACTTGCTGTGTCATTTCATCATGGGCAAAGCGTAACTTACGTATATTATTAGTAATGTTTTTTTGTTGACTCTTGCTCATTATTAACAATCCTTTCGGTAATAATATAATTGAGTAGCATACTTAGCCAAATCGGCAATTAGAAAGCTCATAATAATAATATGCATAAAGTTAAGTAGGTCAATAGTTGGACTTATTCCCCAGTACTCACCAATTAAGTTATTTAACTGTACATGAACAATTGATATCACCACACCAACCGATAAAAGAATGTAGCCAACACGACAACCCTTCAGTTCAATTAATTTATCTCGCTCATCCTCTGGGTTGTTAGCTTCTTTGTGATTAATTATCGCTAAAACAATGTGAGAAACGATTGAAATAATAGTTAACCAAATAACTGTAGTGATCAATAAAACGGTGAAACTATCTTCATTCAATGTTTGATTTTCTTGAAGACCCATCATGTTTGAATAGTAGAAATAGATTAAGTACAAAGTAAGTGCTAATGACACCCACAAACTTTTTTCTTTATATGACATAAAAACCTCTTTTGTTAACTAAATAGTAGCGTAAATAACTTGTAGTAATGTTAAATATGTTTGACTTGATGTCAGCTTAACTTTACTTTTTATTGATGTCAAATATTTTATACTTAATGTCGGGATTATTAGACTAAAAACAGATTTAGGCATAACTATTCAACCAAGTAATTTAATTACTCGGTTTATAGGCATAATAAAAAGGGAAAAATAACATCGCCAATAAATCTTGGGAATATATGGCACTATTCATAAATAATGATGGTATTTTAAAGTCGAGGATTGATTTTTAGCTTTTATTTTTTACCATTGTTTATAAAAGCTCGCCTCGGTTTGAATAGGCTATATCATCATGTGTTTGCTGTAATAAGCTTGCACAACCATCAACCGCTTTATGTACCGATGTAGGTAATTGATCTAGTTCAATCGCATCAATTAAATTTTTAACTTCTAAGCCTAATTCGGTATCACCCTCAATTTTTAATCGGCGTTGAAAAAATAAGGTATCAGGATCTTGCTTTCGCCCAGCAATTAATAATAAATCATCACCAGTAGCACTGAAACTCACATCTTCACAGATATTACTGGAATGCGGCATCATAATTAATTGATTGTTATCAAAACTTAACCACCAATTTAGGCCGAGGTCGATAATTGAAATTTTAAGCCACTTGTTTTGTAAAAACTCAAAATCGCCATCGAGAATTGCTTCGTTAAATATAGAGCTTAATACTTTCAGTAATAGTAGCTTTTGCGCTTTAAATGGAAGGATAGCAAAGCTTGGCTTTAATATTTTGGGTAAAACCTTCATTACTTTTGCACGAAAGGTTAATGGTAGGTGATTAAGCATAGTTAAGTTAGGCAATGTCTCTATCCAAGGGAATAAAATTAATTTTGATAGTAGCAAAATTGTTAATTTCTGATATGCACTAGATCAAGAAAACGGCTCAATTGAATATTTCATTATACTTTGACGAATAAGTTAATTTACATCAAGTAAATGGAGGAAGCATAACGCTAGTATGCGATGAATGAATTTTTACTCGACTTTTTTCTGGAATTTATATGGAACTCTTGTGTCCAGCAGGTAACTTACCGGCACTTAAAACTGCTATTGATAATGGTGCTGACGCTGTTTATATCGGCATGAAAGATGATACTAATGCTCGTCATTTTGCTGGTTTGAATTTTAATGATGGCAAATTATTAAAAGCCGCTGATTATGTTCATCAGCATGGTAAAAAATTACACGTTGCGATAAATACCTTTGCCCACCCTAACGGAGAATCCCGTTGGCAAAAGGCAGTTGATAATGCGGTGGCAATTGGTACTGATGCCCTAATTATTGCCGATTTAGGCGTACTTGATTACGCCGCTAATAAATACCCTGATGTTGAACGTCATGTCTCGGTTCAAGCATCAACCACCAATCTTGAAGCGATTAAGTTTTTCAAGAATAACTTTGATGTTCAACGAGTTGTATTACCAAGAGTTTTATCTATTCAACAAGTAAGGCAGTTAGCAAAAAATAGCCCTGTTGATCTTGAAGTATTTGCCTTTGGCAGTTTATGCATAATGGCAGAAGGAAGGTGTTATTTATCATCCTACATGACTGGAGAATCACCAAACACCGTTGGCGCTTGCTCTCCTGCAAAATATGTTCGATGGCAAGAAACTGAAAACGGTTTAGAAAGTCGACTTAATGATGTATTGATTGACCGATATCAAGAAGGTGAAAATGCAGGTTATCCAACCTTGTGTAAAGGTCGATTTGAAGTAGATAATAATGTCTACCATGCATTAGAAGAGCCTACGAGTTTAAATACTTTAGAGTTAATACCTGATCTTGCTGATATGGGGATTGTTTCAGTCAAAATTGAAGGGCGTCAACGAAGCCCTGCTTATGTCGAGCAGGTAGCTAAAACATGGCGCCAAGCAATTGATCATTATAAAAGTTCCCCTGATAATTATGAAGTTGAGGGACGTTGGATGCAAACTCTGGCTAATTTGTCTGAAGGCACACAAACGACACTTGGTGCTTACCATCGTAAATGGCAATAATATTTTAAGCGACAAATTTTGACTACATTTAATAAAGGTTTTACATAATGAAATTCTCCCTTGGACCTAGTTTATTTTTCTGGCCTAAAAAACAAGTAGAAGACTTTTACTACAAAGCGGTTAATAGCAGCGCCGACATAATATATTTAGGTGAAACGGTTTGCTCAAAACGAAGAGAGTTACGGGGTAAAGATTGGCTAAATCTTGCAACAAATATGGCGCAAGAATTGACTGCTGATAACAGCGTTAAAGATAAAGAAATTGTGATATCCACCATGGCATTACTTGAGTCTCCTGCTGAAATTCAAGTGATGAAACGATTGTGCGATAACGGTGAATTACTCATTGAAGCTAACGATTTAAGTGCTGTACAAATAATGCATGAGCTAAAGATGCCGTTTGTCGTTGGCCCAGCGATTAATTGTTATAACCTATCAACACTTAAAGTATTACTAAAGCAAGGCATGACACGTTGGACAATGCCGGTAGAGCTCTCAGGTGACTGGCTTAAAAACTTACTTCAACAAGCCGAGCAAGAAAATATTAGAGATCAGTTTGAATGTGAGGTATTTTCTTGGGGTTATTTGCCGCTCGCTTATTCTGCACGTTGTTTTACCGCTCGCTCTGAAGACAGACCTAAAGATGATTGTCAGTATTGTTGTATTAACTACCCACTGGGCAGAAAAATGAACAGCCGTGAAGGTGAGAAAGTCTTTATATTAAACGGAATTCAAACCATGTCGGGCTATCAATATAATTTAATCAATGAGATACCAGAGCTAGATAAGCTCGGTGTTGATATTGCGAGAATTAGTGCCGACAGTGAGCAAGCTTTTACGCAATTAACTAACTTTAGACAGCAATTAGACACCCCTGCACGCTATACGCTTGACGGAGTGAAAGAGTGTAATGGCTTTTGGCATCAAATTGCTGGTATGTCAGTAGCCTAACCAAGTAAATGTTTTTCGTCTTAATCCGGAAATTAAACCAGAACTTAGCTTAGAACTAAATCAGAACTATACTAGAACTTAGCTAAAGTTCAACAATGGATAAACTATGTTTGAACTTCAATTATCAGAATTTAATCAACAAGAATTTTTAGCGTCGTACTGGCAACAAAAACCTGTAGTGATCAGACAAGGCTTCAAAAACTTTAAAGATCCGATTAGCGCCGATGAAATTGCTGGTTTAGCCTGTGAAGAAGAGGTTGAATCTCGACTCGTTTTTCAAGAAAAAGGCAAATGGCAAGCGGCATTTGGACCCTTTGAAAGTTATGAACATTTAGGTGATAACAACTGGTCATTAATCGTTCAAGCATTAGATCATTGGTCTGAAGAAGCGGCTAAAATGATTGAGCCTTTTCGTTTTATACCCCATTGGCGACTTGATGACTTGATGGTCAGTTTTGCTACCCCAGGTGGCGGTGTTGGTCCTCATATAGATTTATACGATGTATTTATTTGCCAAGGCTCTGGTAAACGTAACTGGCGTGTTGGTCATAAGGGGGAGCACCGAGAATTTGCCGCCCATGAAGCCCTTCTACATGTTGACCCCTTCGAGTCAATCATTGATGTTGAACTACTACCTGGTGATATTTTATATATTCCACCGGGCTTTCCTCACGAAGGTATCACCTTAGAAACCTCACTCAGTTTTTCTGTAGGTTTTAGAACGAACTCAAGCACTCATTTACTAAGTGCCTTTGCGGATCATTTAATTGATAACGAATTAGGTGCAGAGCTTATTGAAGATCCGCAGCGCATTGCTGTTACACAAAGTGGAGAGATTAATAACAAAGACTACGCGTTGATTAAAAAGCAGTTCCAAAGCTTACTTGATAATGAACAATTGTTTAAAAATTTTACAGGGAGTTATTTAACACAAGCCAAACATGAGCTTGATCTACAAACACCTGATGAGGCATTTGCACGTGAAGACGTAAGTGAAATTTTAGCGAGCAACAATTTGATGAAATTAGGAGGTCTAAGAGCTTTTTATTTTACGGAAACCATTAATGCCGGCCTTTGTTTTATTGATGGTAATGAATTCTTATTCGACCCTTCAATAGCTGAGGCAATTAAATTATTGTGCAATAACGTTGAGTTGTCACCAAAAGATTTAACCATCTGGCGCAATAATAATTTATTTTTGGAGTTTATTACTGAAAAGATAAATAGTGGTTATTGGTATTTTTCCTAAGAGTAAGTTTTAATTTTATTGTACAAATGTGTCATGAAATTTTACAATGAAAACGCTTACATTTTAAAAGTGTGATGAAAACAAGTAGTTACGAATTGGCCTCGATTTTGCTTAACAAGAGTTGAAATAATTTTTTTATCTAAAAGAGATAGTCGTAATGAATTTAAAGAATATTAAACTTGTATGTTTAGCTATGGTTTTTACTTGTCTAAATGCTAGCGCCACATTAATCACGCTTGATAAGCGTGTTATCACTGATGGTGTTGATTCATCAGACTTTTTAGCTTCATGGAATGAACAAACTTCTGATATAAACAGCAATGTTGTTGATAACCTTAATAGCTTTCGTCTTGGTAATAACACATTCGGTCATTTACAAATTGATTTATCGTTAGAAAGAGATAATGCAAGTTGGATATTTGATTTTGGTTTAGATGCTGGTTACGGCGCTGCGGTATATCTTGATGGAGTATTAGTTAATACACGTACTGATGATTTATGGTGGAGTAATAACTGGAATAATTCAGATGTGTTCACCGTAGCCCTAGATGATCTTTCTCGTCAGAGCCAAGTAATCGATGTTTACTGGGCTGAAAACTGTTGTAATGGTTCAAGCTCAATTCGCTTTACCAATGATGCTAACCAAGTACGTGCATTATCAGTTGCTAATATTGATTCAGCAAGTATTCCAGAGCCAACAAGTATTGCTTTATTTGGTTTAGCTGTATTTGGTTTAGCTGTTCGCCGTCGCATGGCGTAATAATACTTTATTGAGTTTTGTTTCTGTTTTAGCTCTACTTTAGTTTAGCTCTACTTTAGTTTAGCTCTACTTTAGTTTAGCAATAGTTGGCCTTAGTTAAATTAGTGTTTCAATTTACATAACGTAGTAGGTGGTATTTTTAAAGCGTTAAAAACTCAATCGGTGATGTTATAAAACGACCAATTAAATTATTTAATTGGTCGTTTTTTCGTTTCAGTTGTAAATTTCATTGACAGCTTTTCCAATCAACTAGGATAATAGGGTCTAGCTCTTCTTTATAAAATTATTTTTAATATGCGCCTCGATAAATTTATCTGTAAAAGTACCGAACTTAGCCGAAATGAAGCAAAATCACTGTTAAAACAAGGTGAAGTGCGAGTTAATGGTGAGGTTATTAAAAATCCTGCTACTCAGGTTCATGAAAATAATGAAATTACAGTTGATGGACAATCATTAACGGCTCGAACCTCTCGTTATATTATGATGAATAAGCCCCTAGATACCATATGTTCAAACGTTGATGAAAATCATCCATCATTGCTGCACTTTGTTGAAGTGGATAAAGCGTTTGATTTACACATCGCCGGCAGGCTAGATGTAGACACCACAGGTTTGGTCTTAATCACCGACGACGGCCGTTGGTCGCACAATATCATTTCCCCTAAAAAACTTTGTAAAAAAACTTACCGAGTATGGTTAAGAAACCCATTAGATGAAGCTATAATTGAACAATTTAAAGTAGGTGTGCAACTTCAGGGCGAAAGCTCGCTAACTCAACCTGCCCAATTAACAGTTGCTGAGGGAAGTGATGATAAAAAAGAAGTATTGTTAACGATAACCGAAGGTAAATACCATCAAGTTAAGCGCATGTTTGCCGCAGTATTCAACAGAGTAGTTGGCCTACACCGAGAACAAATTGGTGACATTAAACTACCTGGTGATTTAGCTGCTGGGCAGTGGCGTTATTTAACTGAAGAAGAAGTGAATTCGGTTAAGTAACTATAACAATTACGCAACCATAACAACTATGCAATTATCACAACGATAAAAGTGTACAATTACCTCGTTTTATTATCACCCCTTATTTAACCGGAATACTTGTTGTTTATGTCAAACGCTACAAACCCTCATGCATTATCAATTCTTAGAAATACCTTTGGTTATGCTGATTTTCGTGATCAACAAGCTGATATTATTAGCCAAGCTATTAGTGGTCAAGATGTTTTAGTGCTTATGCCAACGGGCGGTGGTAAATCACTTTGTTATCAAATTCCGGCATTAGTGCGCGACGGTGTTGGTGTTGTTATCTCCCCTTTAATTGCCTTAATGCAAGATCAAGTTGATGCTTTAGCGCAGCTTGGCCTTAATGCTTGTTTTCTAAATTCCACTTTAAGTGGTGAAGAAGTTAATCATATTGAACGTCAATTAATAAACGGCAAAATTGACTTACTTTACATTGCACCTGAGCGTTTAATTCAGTCAAGAACGCTTAATTTATTGTCTCAACTTAACATCTCTTTATTTGCAATCGATGAGGCACATTGTGTTTCGCAGTGGGGGCATGACTTTCGAAGTGATTATCTACAGTTAAGTATTTTAGCTCAACAATTTCCAAAAGTGCCAAGAATGGCGCTAACGGCAACTGCAGACGAACGAACGAAACAAGAAATTATTGAACGCTTGCAACTACACCACGCTAAAAAATATATTTCAGGCTTTGATAGACCCAATATTCAATACCATATTGGCCAAAAAGATAATGTAAAAAAGCAACTAATACACTTTATTAAAAACAATCATGCAAAAGACAGTGGCATTGTTTATTGCTTGTCTCGTAAACGTGTTGAAAGTTTTGCTCAGCATTTATCGCAGCAAGGTTTTACCGCACTGCCTTATCATGCTGGCCTGTCAAGCGAGATAAGAGCGCTGCATCAAAAACGCTTTTTACGAGAAGATAATATTATTATTGTTGCTACCATCGCATTTGGTATGGGTATAGATAAGCCTGATGTGCGTTTTGTTGCTCATATTGATTTACCCAAGTCGATTGAGGCTTATTACCAAGAAACAGGCAGAGCAGGCCGTGATGGCTTACCATCAACGGCTTGGATGATTTATGGCATGCAAGATGTCGTATTTTTAAGTCAAATGATGCAAGACTCTAACGGCAATGATCATTTCAAACGGGCAGAACGCAGTAAGCTTGATGCTATGTTAGCCCTTTGTGAAGTCACCGGTTGTCGCCGAACTGTTTTGCTTAATTATTTTAATGAACAAGCTCCTGATCACTGTGGCAATTGCGATAATTGCTTAACCCCAGTAGAAACTTGGGATGGCGCAGTTGCTGCACAAAAAGCGTTATCAACGGTTTATCGTAGTGAACAACGTTTTGGGGTGGTGCATTTAATTGATATTTTACTCGGCGCTAATAATCAAAAAATCAAGCAATTTAACCACCAAAATTTATCAACTTATGGTATTGGTAAAGAGTTAGATGCCAATACGTGGCGCAGTGTTTTTAGGCAACTTGTTGTTCGCGGGTTTTTGTCGATAGATGCTGATAATTATGGTGCTGTTAAGCTTACTGAAACGTGTCGACCCTTACTTAATGGCAAGCAAGCGTTATTACTAAGAAAGGATGTTGCGCAGACAATGGCGAGAAAATCCTCTGGTTCTAAAACTTCCAAGAAACAAAAAATAGCAGTTGAAGAAGTTGATATGCCGTTATGGTTAAAACTCAAAGCGTGTAGAAAGCGCTTAGCGGATGAAACTAACGTACCTGCCTTTGTGGTCTTTAGCGATGCAACATTACACGAAATGTTAACCTATCAACCGTGCAATGAAGAACAAATGTTAGCGATCTCTGGTATAGGCATCACTAAATTTGAGCGCTTTGGAGCAGAGTTTTTAGCGGTGTTGACTGACTTTCAAAACGGCTGATGTTTAAAGATAGTAGGTTCAAAAAAAGCTTAATTTTTTAACCATTAAGCGATTACTTTAAGCTAATGGCTAAAGTTCCAATGTACTTATTAGTGCTAGCTTTTACTTCTTGTTTAGCGCATTAAACGTTGCCATTTGCTCTTCGGTAGCAGGTAGCTGATGGTTTTCTTTCCATTGGCTATAAGGCATACCGTAAACCTGCTCTCTGGCGGTATCAATATCAACGTCAATTCCTAGTTGCTCAGCTTCTTTAACTGTCCATTTTGAAAAACAGTTCCGGCAAAAGCCAGCTAAATTCATTAATTCAATATTCTGCACATCTTTACGGCCGTCTAAATGCGCTAATAAACGGCGAAAAACAGCGGCTTGAATTTTATCTTGGTTCTCTGGTGTTAAATTGCTCATTAAAATCTCATTTTATCAATTATTTACTTAATAGTTATTTTAGTCGGTTGTTTTAGTTAGTTTGTTCAGCTTCAGTTAATTCAGCCTCATCTAATTCAACATCAGGCTCTGGACGTTTGTATTTACGAATTTGCACAATCATACCCATGTAAGGATGATCAAAATAATGAATTTCACCGCTGATCACTCGTCTGTTTTGGTTAAATCGAATACTTTTAAATACAGATTCGTTAGAATCAACTGTGGAGGCGTTTTTCTCTGCAGCCGTCGATGATAAAAAGTTGAAATCCGCGGTGATATACAAATATCGATTTAAATGTACCCTTAATAAACCATCGAGAGACCATGGCTGGATAGGTTCAATAGGCTTTGTTGGCTGCAAGGCAAGTTTGGATACTTGCTCACCAGAGATGTTTATCGATAAACTGTTATCATCGAGTTGAGTAACTATTTGAGACTCGTTTGCCGCTGAGATTTTATCAACGTTCGCTAAAATCTCATTTATGCGTTGCTGTAGTATTTGCTCGGTAGTTAATTGTGTTGTAGTTAAACTGTTTTCGTTGTCAAACGTATTATCAAAATTATTTTGTTTAGAGCTTTGTTCAATTCCCTGCCCATCAACAAACCTTTCATCAAGTGCTTTTTTAGCCAGAGTTTCATTTAGCTCTGCTTGTTGTATTAATGTTTGGTAATTTAATTGAGACTTTTTATAATCAAAGGCTAAACTTTCGCCTGAGAATATTCGAAAGGCGCTTGCTTTATTCCGGTCTTTAGGGGCTTGTCGCCAACCTAAGTGTAATAACGGCCTGAAGTTTCTACTGAGCCTTAATTTCTTGACAATATCGCTCATCTGCAGCGAATCTTTACTGATTAAATAAGGCTTATCGCTAGTTAAGTCTTCGTTGCCATCAATACTTCCTCGAAGGTTTACTGAAAACTTTCCATCAAATACCTTATCAAATTTAGGGGGTAATACACATATTTGATCAATCGGTAGTTGATTGCCGTAATTAAATTTTAACGCAGAAAACTCAAGCTCAGCTTGACTAATTAGCTCGCGTTCCTCTAGGGTAAGTGATGGGATAAATTCTTCAGGTGTTATGACATCAGTAGATAAAGTCTTACTTTCAGCATTAGCTAATAAATCATTATTTAGCTTATCTTCATCTAGGTCATCTTCAATTAATGGGTTTTCAGTTAACGCACCTTCATTTAAACCATCATTAGTTAAATCTTCAAAAGCACCATCTTGAGTTAGATCATCGTCAAAAATGGTTTGATTGATTTGTTCTAAAGACTTTTCACTAAAATAAGCGGGTGGAATACTGGCAAGTTCAACCAAGGTTTTGGCTTTAGCGTAATCACCACATTGTGGTAGTTGTAACTTTAATATTGAGGTATTTGGGTAAATATGAGGCGTTAATAAGTCGACAATACGGCGATATTTAGGTAGCGCTGTAGGTTGCTGCTCTTGAGCTGGAAAGCTTTCGTTGTTTAGCGTTTTATCGCCAAGTTGGCTAAATAAAATCACTTCAATTTCATACCAGCGTTCAGCAGCTTTATTAGCTGATAATGCCTGTGATGTAAGTGTTTGCATTGAAAATAAAGGAACAAAAAACAGTGCACAAACTTTTGATCTTGATAAGGAAAAATTGAGTTTGTTAGCTTGCATACATTTCATTAATGTTAATTACCTGTGGTGTTGCATTCCGATTTAATAAAACGGGCAATATTTTTTTCGCTGATTGATAATATCAAAATTTTACTGACATTATCTACCGACTTTAAATTAGTGGTTATCGCTTGGCTAATTCTTTTAACATATTCGTTATTAAGGTAAACCTTGCTTGGTTATTATTGGTTTCAATTTTAAACTTCAATTTACTGGCACCTAACATTTGATACACTTTAGGCTGTTGTTGAATTAAACCAATGATAAACATCGGATCTACTTTTGTACTGTTACTAAATTCAATAACTCCGCCATCAGGACCAGCATCAATTCGAGCGATACCAATACCTTGTGAAAGTAGTCGCAGTTTTGCAATATGAATAAGGTTTTTAGTCGCTTCAGGTAATAGGCCAAAACGATCAATCAACTCTACTTGTATTTCGTCTAATTGATTCTTGTTTTTACAACTGGCAATACGTTTATAAAGGCTAAGGCGTATATTAACATCAAAAATATAATCGTCTGGCAGAAGCGACGCCATACGTAAGTCAATTTCTGTTTGAGTTGACATCATGTGCTCGAGTGATGGCTGCTTACCTTCTTTTAAAGCAACAACGGCTTGGTCGAGCATTTCCATGTACAAGGTAAAACCAATTTGACTCATCGAGCCGCTTTGCTCTTCTCCCAGTAACTCACCAGCGCCACGAATTTCTAAATCGTGACTGGCTAGAGTAAAGCCAGCACCTAAATCTTCTAAAGAGGCAATAGCATCAAGACGCTTTTTAGCATCTTTGGTCATCGTTTTTTCATGCGGCGTTAACAGGTAAGCATAAGCTTGGTGATGGGAGCGACCAACACGACCACGTAATTGGTGAAGTTGTGCTAAACCAAGGCGATCGGCTCTGTCCATTATAATCGTATTTGCGCTCGGTAAATCGATACCCGTTTCTATAATAGTGGTACAAACAAGTACGTTGAAGCGTTGATGATAAAAATCATTCATGATGCGTTCAAGTTCACGTTCTCTCATTTGTCCATGAGCAGTAACTACTCGAGCTTCAGGCAATAAGGTTTGTAACTCTTCTGCTATTTTATCTATGGTATCGACACTGTTATGCAAAAAGAAAACCTGACCACCGCGTAAAATCTCTCGTAATATCGACTCTTTTATTAGCGCGTCATCACGTTGGCGAACAAAGGTTTTAACTGCTAATCGTTTGGCTGGTGGCGTGGCGATAATTGACAAATCTCGCATGCCGCCCATTGCCATATTTAACGTTCTAGGAATTGGTGTTGCGGTAAGCGTTAAAATATCAACATTGCTACGAAGTTGTTTGATTTTTTCTTTTTGCTTAACGCCGAATCTGTGTTCTTCATCAACAACTAACAACCCTAGGTCTTTGTATTTTATAGAGTTCTGTAAAAGCTTATGGGTACCTATTAAAATATCAATATGGCCAGACTCTACTTGGGCAATAACATGATTTTGCTCTTTAGCGGTTTTAAAGCGTGATAAAACCTCAATGCTAACTGGCCAATCGGCAAACCTGTCTCTAAAGTTTTCATAATGCTGTTGAGCCAACAAGGTAGTGGGTACTAGTATTGCCACTTGTTTGCCGTCGTTTACTGCCACAAATGCCGCTCGCATTGCGACTTCAGTTTTTCCAAAACCAACATCACCACATACTAATCGGTCCATCGACGTGGGGGATTTCATGTCGTTAACTACAGCTTTTATCGCTTTTTCTTGATCGTAAGTCTCTTCAAAACCGAAGCTGTCACTAAAGTGCTGATAATCATTGCTGTCGAGTTTAAATTTATAACCTATGTTATTAGCACGTTGTGCATAAATATCTAACAGTTCAGCGGCAACATCCCGTACTTTTTCAGCGGCTTTTTGTTTGGCTTTACTCCAAGTATCGTTACCTAATTTATGAAGTGGTGCATGATCGGCATCACTTCCAGAATAGCGGCTAATAAGGTGCAGGGCAGATACAGGTACATAAAGTTTAGACTCACTTGCATAGGTGAGTACTAAAAACTCGGTAACAATGCCGCCATTTTCAATAGTTTGCAGCCCCATATAACGACCAATACCATGATCTATATGTACCACAGGTTGGCCAATAGAAAGCTCTGCTAAGTTTTTAAATATCGCGTCTGATTGTATATCTTGTTGCTTATTACGGCGGCGCGTTTGCCTGATGCGATCGCCAAGTAATTCAGACTCGGTAATTAATGCAACACTGTTTTTCTTTGCCGTACCACTGCTTTGAAAAATAAAGCCTGTGGTCAATGCGTTAACGGTTATACCTAACGGGGCATCGCTATTAATAAAATCATCAATATTATCGAAATGTTGAGGTTTAATATTATCCCGTACTAATAATTCTAAAACGCTCTCTCGTCGACCTTGGCTTTCTGCTACAAATAGTATTTTATTAGGCGTTTGTTTATCTTTTATAAACAAGTTGAGCAGTTCAAAAGGTTGTTTTAATTTGTGATCAACGGTGAGATTAGGTAAGCCATCAACATTAAAGTGAATTTGACTGGACCTGCTTACCTTATTTGTATTTAACTCTTCTTGCTCTGAAGTATCTGAAGGCCCGTCATTAAGTTCTTCATCAGATGTTTTACTAGGCACTTCATTTGGCACGAGTGAAACGCGATCAAAAGGTTTTAGTGCGCTGTATAGCTCTTGTGAATTTAAAAATAAATGCTTAGGTGCTAATAATGGCCGAGTTTGGTCGTAACGTCTGTCTTCATAACGATAATCAATGTCTGTCCAGTAATGGCTAAGGGCTTTATCAATATCCCCTGAAATTATAATTAAGGTTTCTGGAGACAAATAATCACATAATGTGCTGGTTTGTTCAAAAAACAATGGCAAGTAATATTCAATGCCGGCAGGTAAAATATTATTACTCACTTGATGATAAACAGATTCTTTATTGATTACACTGGTGAACATGTCACGATATTGCTGGCGGAATAAATCAATCCCTGCTTTATCAGTAGGAAATTCATGAGCAGGCAATAAATCTATGTTTTCAATTATTGTGCTAGAGCGTTGATTTTCCGGATCAAATAGTCGAATTTCATCAATTTCATCATCAAAAAAATCAAGGCGGAAAGGGTGATTACTGCCCATAGGAAATAAATCAAGAATCGCACCACGAGCAGAAAACTCGCCATGTTGCATTACTTGATCTACACAGCGATAACCACTTGCTTCAAGGTTTTGCCTTAATTGATGTAAATCTTTTTTATCACCTTTTTTTATCATTAAAGAATTAGCTTCAAGGTATTGTTGAGGTGCCAATCGTTGTAATAACGTAGTAACTGGCACAATAATAATACCTTTATCCATTCTTGATAATTGATAAAGTGTTGATAAACGTTGAGAAATTATATCTTGATGAGGTGAAAAGTTATCATAAGGCAGTGTTTCCCAATCAGGGAAAAGAAAAATATCAAGAGCCGAGTTTGCACTCAGACTTACAAGTTCTTGCTCTAAACGAATAGCAGAAGGCGTATCATGAGTGACTAACAGTATGGGGCCATCGGCTTTTAACGCGCCATGATAGATAGCAAGCGTTGCACTACTACCACTAAGGTTGCTCCATGTTTTTTTATCTGCATTTTTGCCGCGACTTTTTGCTAATACCGGATCAAAAAGATTTATTAACTTACTCATCACTACTCTATTTATGGTGCTATTTTTTTATTGCCTGTATTCTAATTAAGACATCATCAAAGTGCTAGCGCTGCTTGGTATTTATAGTAAGTTTTATCAAAACTATTTATCAGCGCATTTATCATCTCATTTATCAGAACGGCTAAAGTTAAAAAAATAGCACTTGTTGTTTGTGACGAACTCTGGTTGAATAATTAAACATTTGTACAATTAACTAATGCCATTAATTCTTCAGCATCAATTTAATGCGGTTAATATGATTTAGTTATTTTGTACAACATATTTTGTCTATTCAGTGTGAAATTATGATTACTATTAAGGTAGAACAGCAGGTACCGGCATCTGTTGAACAAGCACGAAATACATTATTAGACCACCAGCAGTTAGATCGCTTTTTTAATGCTAAATTTTCCATTATTAAAAAAGAAAATAATGGTGAGTTAACAGGTGGTAAAGGTGCTGTTAGACAAGTGACCATTGGAAAAATTATCTTTCAAGAACAAATTATAAGTGCTGATAATAATCACATTTGTTATCGAATTATCGGTAAAGGACCTGTTAGTGCTCATCAAGGGGATATCTATTTAACGGCTGTTGATGCCTCTTCAACACAAGCTGGTACACAACTGGATTATATTATTAAGTTTATTGGCCCCAAATGGTGTCCAGATACCATTTTAAAATTTTTTGTTGAACGTGACATTCAAAAAGCAATGAAAAAATTAGCCCTACATTTCTTATGAAAAACCGAGTGACAGAGCTGAGCACGAGAACTAAAGCATGAACATTGAAATTATTTTATTGGCACTAAGCCCTGTGTTTTTAGCCTTTATTATTTATGAGTTTGTTAAATATCGCAGACTCTACGAGATTAAAGACAGCTTGGCCAATACCGCTTTAGCTTTATTACATCAAGGCTCCGACGCTATTGTTTTGTTATTACTAATGCCGTTTTTTTATTGGTTACATCAATTTGCCCTATTTGATATTTCATTAACTGTTACCACCACCTTTATTGCCTTTGTATTACAAGACTTTCTTTATTACTGGTTTCATAAAGCCTCACACCATATCCATTGGTTATGGGCCGCGCATGTGGTTCACCATAGCTCAACAAAAATGAATTTCTCAACCGCTTTTAGACAAAGCTTAATGTACCCGTTAGCCGGTATGTGGCTATTCTGGATGCCAATGATAATGTTGGGATTTGAGCCAACTATTGTCTTTACCGTTGTGGCACTTAATTTGGCCTATCAATTTTTTGTCCATACACAAATTGTTAATAAGCTTGGTTGGTTTGAGAAAATCTTTAATACGCCATCTCATCACCGAGTACACCATTCAACCAATAAAGCTTATTTAGACAGAAACTTTGCTGGTGTGCTTATTATTTGGGACAAATTATTTGGCACTTATATCGAAGAGGATTCAGAAAGAAATGGCCCGTGTCGCTTTGGTATTGTTGGCCAAATAGAGTCGAATAATCCTTTTTTTATTACTTTTCATCAGTGGATTTACATGATAAAAACTGCTGTTAATGCCAAAGGAATAAAAGCCAAATGTCGAGTATTGCTTACCTATCCCACCAGTTCAGTTGAAAAGCCAAAGACTTAAGTTTAGCGCCTTAAAACTGATACCTAATTATTGGAACTAGTTATAGCTCCTAGTCAATTAACCTAGCAATGAAGCTTAGTGTTAAAGCTTAATAACACATCAAACTAATTAGAGCGTAGACACATTTAGTAACAACACTTTTTGAAATTATAGCTGGATATTATGCCAATATAAGCAGCTACAATTTATCAATTATAAAAATGCGTATATGAAAAACACCTACGCCAAAAAGTGCGATAAAACTAATTTATTATCACCTTTTATTAAAGGTGATAATAAAAAAATGCCCCTAAGGAGTTCGTGTGAAAAGGTTAATAACATGTTTATTATTACTGAGTTTGTTGTTTATAACGAATAAGGTGATAGCAGATTCAAAAATATCTGCAAGTGATGCTTTTAATAAGTTAACAAAATTAACTGGATCTTGGAAAAAGGAAGCTGCAGGTAATTCAGACTTTGGTATTTTGTTTGAGTTAACGGCTAATAACAGTGTATTAACTGAAACTTGGTTACGAAAAGGCAAGAAGCATTCGCTAACTGTTTATCATTTAGATAATGACGATTTGATTGTTACCCACTATTGTCCACAAGGCAACCAACCTAGGCTTAAATTAACTAATTACTCAACACCTACCTCTTTGTCGTTTACATTTTATGATGCAACAAATTTGAAAAATATTACCGACTCTCACCAGCACTCCTTGTCATTTGAATTATCTACTGATGAAAATAGAATGATCAGACATGAGTCCTATCTTAGTGAGTCGAATGAAGATGCCTCATCACTAGTTTTACTGCGAACTGACTAATATTAATACAACAAACGCTATTGATACCCCTTGTATAATCAAAGGAGAGCAAATGACTGAACTCATTGATGATTTCTTTACCATGAACCACACAGGGTAGTTTTCGATGTGTTAGAACCAAGTTATTGAAATTTAATCGCTAATGCACGTTTCTACTCTAGAAATAACACTTACAATATTTTCAAAAAAAATAAGGATAAATATGAACAAAACAGTATTATTCATCGCTATCACAGGCTTAGCTCTTACCAGTTCATTTACGGTTAATGCCGAACAGTCTTCGCTGCAAAAGGACGTTAGAGCAGCGATGAAACTGGAGTATAGAACAGAAGCTGACACTAAACGTGATGGTAATAGGTATCCTGCTCATGCACTTGAGTTTTTTGGTTTAAAACAAAATATGAAAGTTATAGAGTTTGCACCTGGAAATGGCTGGTATTCAAAATTACTCGCCCCTGTATTAAAAGAAAAGGGAGAGCTTCATTTAGCCTATAAGTCTGAATGGTTAGATGACATGGATACTTTACTTAAAAATAAAGAAATGAATAAAGCAATTAAATTGCCTATTGAACTTGAATGGAATAATGAAGATTACAGATACGATCTCGGTAAGTTAGACTTCGGTATGCATGATGCCGATATGGTGTTAAATATTCGTGAATACCATAATTTTAACCTAGAGGATAAAGCTAAATTAAATAACGCTGCATTCGATGCTTTAAAGCCCGGTGGAACGTATGTCATTGTTGATCATAGCCGCAGACATATGGAGCCTGAAACTCGTGAGTCAGCTCGTAGAGAAGATCCTGTTAAAGTTATTATAGAAGTACAAGCAGCAGGGTTTGTTTTAGAAAAATCTTCTGATATGTTTTATCGTCCTGATGACGAACTACGCTATGAAGTCGGCCGTAAAACAGTGACAGGGAATACTGACAGATTTACTTTAGTATTTAAAAAACCTAAATAACAAACCTAAATATCAAAACTACCTCCAGTTTAAGATAGGGAGTTTGCTTCCTATTTTTTTACTTGGAATAACGTTTTTTATTTGAAAAAAATTACAGACTCACTGAGATGGAAAATAATTATTCTCTAATCTATGGTTAAAGAGATACTAATCAATTCAGTTAGAGTAATTATGGTGATAACAAGGAAGTTGTAAAGAAGTTAAACAAATAGTCACTATAATTATCCCGCTAATGAAATATTTAAATAATTGTTATGGTCTAGTGTAATTAAGCAAAGGTGTTAATCTAAAGAATAAGGCAAATACATTGAAATCATTACTCATTAAACTACATTCATTATTAAATAAAACTCAGCACTTAGATTTTTTAGCCCCGCTAATGCTAAGAATGTATTTAGTGCCTGTTTTTTGGATGGCAGGCTCTAAAAAAGTTGAAGGCTTTGATAGCATAGTTGAGTGGTTTGGTAATTCAGACTGGGGCTTAGGTTTGCCGTTTCCTTTTGTTATGGCTTTGTTAGCCACCGCAACTGAGTTTTTTGGCGCAATTGCTTTGTTTTTTGGTGTGGCTGTTCGTTGGTTTTCTATTCCGTTGATGATAACTATGGTGGTTGCTGCAGGCAGCGTACATTGGGATAACGGTTGGCAGGCGATAACCGATCCTAGCGCCCCATTTGCTAACGAAAGAGTGATTGAAGGGTCGAATAAGTTAGCGATTGTGAAAGAAGTCTTGCAAGAACACGCCAATTACGAGTATTTAACATCAAACGGTAGTGTGGTTATTTTGAATAACGGTATTGAATTTTCAATCACCTATTTTGTGATGTTATTAGCGTTATTATTTATCGGCGCAGGTCGTTATATTAGTGTTGATTACTGGGTAGCGCGTAAGCTTTATCAAAAACCTTTAACTAGCAATACCTAAATAGACAGTGTTGTTAATAAACTGATGAAAAGATCTCAAGGGAGTTCTGTTACCAATATTCTATTGCCCGCGATAGACGGATCAATTTTTGATTTACACAGCATAAAAGGTAAACCTTTTATGCTGTCATTCTTTCGTTTTGCCAGTTGTCCATTTTGCAACTTACGATTACATGAGCTTGTCAGCCGTTTTGATGAATTTGGCGACGAATTTACTATTGTCGCTATTTTTGATTCACCACTGGATAACCTTATTAAGCATGCAAAAGACCATCACGCTCCTTTTGTTATTTTGGCTGATGAAGATAATCAGTATTATCGCGAGTACGGAATAGAGTATTCGGTTTTAGGTGTTATTAAGGGCATGGTTTTTAGATTGCCGACTCTATTGAAAGGCTTAATTAAAGGTTATATCCCCTTGCGTTTCAAAGGAAGTATTACCACCATGCCAGCCGATTTATTAGTTGATAAAAACGGCATGGTTGTTAAGGCTTATTATGGTAAGGACGAAGGAGATCACCTTGGCTTTGAAGATGTTAAGGCATTTTCTCTTCTATAGTTCATTAATACGCTAACCTTTAGTTTATGAGTAAGTTAAATTAAAAAGTTAAAGTAAAAATACCGTATAAAGCTTTGAATAAATGTGACAATATATTCAGTCTTTATAAATTTTTTAACTTTTCCTTTAGGTAAACTTACTATGCCTTCATACCTGCTATCCATAGACCAAGGCACGACTAGTAGTCGTGCAATTATTTTTGACCTTTATGGCAATGTTGTCGCCACTTCTCAGCAAGAGTTTAAACAAATATTTCTCAATGATGCTTGGATCGAACACGATCCAGAGGACATTTGGCAATCGGTTATACAAACCTGCCATCAAGCAATTGACCTTGCTTCAACTAAAGTGGGTTTATTGGTCACTGATATTATTTCATTAGGTATTACCAATCAAAGAGAAACCACGTTAGTGTGGGACAAAAACAGCGGTAAATGCATTTATAACGCTATTGTTTGGCAAGACAGACGTACTACTGATGCTTGTCAATCGATAGCCAACAATGAAAAATTAGCTCAGCAAATTACAGATAAAACAGGTTTGTTAATTGATCCCTATTTTTCGGCAACCAAACTTACTTGGATTCTCGACAATGTTGATGGTGCTAGAGATAAAGCCGAAGCAGGGCAGTTATTATTTGGCACTGTTGACAGTTTTCTGCTGTACCGGCTAACCAATAAAAGCCAACATGCTACCGATGCCACTAATGCCAGTAGAACACTGTTATTTAATATCCATACCAACCAATGGGATGATGAGTTACTAACCTTATTTAATATTCCCAAAGCGTTATTGCCTGAAGTTAAAAATAGTGCTGACGATTATGGTAAAACTGAGTCAAGTTTGTTTGACGGCGAAATTGCGATTGGCGGTATCGCCGGTGATCAACAAGCGGCGTTGATCGGCCAAGCCTGTTTTAGACCCGGTATGATCAAAAGTACCTACGGTACCGGCTGTTTTATGATGATGAACACTGGCGATAAAGCATTAACGTCAAAAAACAGGTTATTAACTACCATTGCATATCGATTAAATGACAAAACTACTTATGCATTAGAAGGCAGTATTTTCATGGCTGGCGCAACTATTCAATGGTTACGCGATGGTTTAAAGTTAATTAATCAAGCCAGTGAAACTGAGCAAATAGCCATGCAAACGGGCAGTGACAACTCAGTGTATTTAGTGCCTGCATTTACTGGATTAGGGGCGCCTTATTGGGATCCTAACGCCAGAGGCGCAATTATCGGTTTAAATCGAAACACTGGCTTAAATGAAATAGTTACGGCTGGTTTACAGGCGGTGTGCTATCAAAGCCAAGATTTAATCGAAGCAATGGCAAAAGATGGTTTAAAACCTAGTAGCATCAGAGTTGATGGTGGCATGGTGGCGAATAATTGGCTGATGCAATTTCTTAGCGATACTTTGGCTATGACCATAGAGCGTCCCAAAAATACTGAAACGACCGCTTTAGGCGCGGCATGTTTGGCAGGTTTGCAAAGTGGCGTATTTAAAAATCTCGAAGCGCTGGCTGAACTTTGGCAAAATCAAAGACTATTTTGTCAACAAATGGATGATAGTACCCGAGACAAACTCTATCTTGGCTGGTTAAGTGCAGTCGCTAAAGTAAGTACAAAGTAGATAAGTGCTTTAAAGGGAGTAGCGAATAAATGAAGTGGATACTTGAGTGATAAATTTAAGAGAAAAGATTGCAAAGGTTATAATATTATCAAAACTGTGGTTAAATCTATTACATCTCCTTTAAAATTATGGAAAATTTTTTATGAAAGGCTTAAATAAACGTTCTATAAAGTTACCTGCCTTATGTGTAGCTTCTCTTTTAACGATCAGTTCAACGTCAACTTTTGCTCAAGACTTTACTCAGTCGCTTAATAAACTAACACAAAAAAGTGAAAGTAAAGACATTCAAAGTAATGCACTAACAAGTTATGCGGCAAATCAATTAGGTTTATCTGAAAGTACGGTAAACTCTGGATTAGGATCACTTTTTAAAGTAGCGAAAGATAACTTAAGCCAAGAAAACTTTGCTTTGATTAGCAAAGCTATTCCTGATATCAATTCGTACATTGCTAAAGCGCCAAGTATATCAACGTCTTCTTTGACTTCTTTATTAGGCAGTACTGGTGATACCGGAAAAGCGGCGGCGGGTATCAGTTATTTAGACTCAGCGTTTAAAAAAATAGGCATTTCAAAAGAGCAATTACCAGCGATGCTTGACTCTGTAACCGGTTATTTAGATAAAAATGGTTACGGTGAAGCGGCTGGTTTGCTTAAAGAAGGTTTAAACTTTTTATAAGTAAACAGCCTTTTTATATATTAATTGCCAAAAATATTTTAAAAACCAAAGCAATAAACAGCTTTGGTATTTTTTTGTACTGGCGTTGTTAAAATGTATTTTATTATTTTAAGAAAAACTGAGGATAACTATTTTAAAACTCTGTTAAAATAGTAGCAGATAACTATTTTTTACCTCTTTGGATAACCTTTTGACTAATAATGATGTATTGCGCCGTATTCGGTATACCTTTAACTATAACGATGAAAAAATGATGGCGATATTTGCCTCTGCTGGTCTTGATGTAACAAGAGAGCAAATTAGTAATTGGTTAAAAAAAGACGATGATAGCGAGCTTGTAAATTGTGGCGATACGCAGTTAGCCATTTTTTTAAATGGATTAATTAATGAAAAGCGTGGTAAAAAACCAGGCCCACAAGCCGTACCGGAAAAGCGAATTAATAATAATATTATTTTAACTAAATTGAAGATTGCTTTTAATTTAAAATCTGAAGATATTATTGAGTTACTTGCCAAAGAAAATTTAAAAGTAAGCAAACCAGAGCTCAGTGCATTTTCTCGTAAACCTGATCATAAGCATTACCGTGAATGTAAAGACCAATTTTTGCGTAACTTTTTAAAAGGTTTAGATCACCTATACCACGTTAAAAGGCGTGCAAAAGCACAAGTTCCCAAAGAAGAAGCTACTGAGCAAGAAATGCCAAAATCGACCTATGGAACAGCTAAACCTAATGCCAGTAAAATTTATGTAAATCCCAATAAAAAAGTTGTTGAAAAGCCTAAGTCTGAACGTAAAGTATTGAAATTAAAGCCCGAGCAAATTTGGGGAAAAGATAAATAGCAACTATAACTAAGGTTTATAACGATTATTAATAAGCAGGTGTATTTATGAGAACTTCAAAAACACTCCCTTCTTGGTTTAAAACCTTTGCCATTGTTTCTTTAGTGTGGAACTTAATGGGGGTAATGGCTTTTATTACTCAGCTATTGATGACACCAGAAGCGTTGGTTGCACTGCCACAAGCCGAACAAGATTTAATTGCTAATACGCCTTTATTAGCCACCATTGCTTTTGCTTTTGCGGTCTTTGGCGGAGCTATTGGTTGTCTGGCTTTGTTGATGAAAAAAACGATAGCAGTTGCCTGGTTTACATTTTCACTGCTTGGTATTGCCGTACAAATGTTCCACGCATTTTTTATTCTTAATTCTTTTGTAGTATTTGGCCCTGGCGGTTTAATTATGCCAATCATGGTTGTTGTTTGGGCAATTGGATTATTGATGGTCGCAAGAAATGCAAAATCAGAGCATTGGCTTAACTAAGCCTACGAGTTATTAGGATCTGGGCTGTGAGGTTGAAATTTACAGCGTTCAATTTAAATTGCTATATACCCGTTCATTATTTTACCTCTTATAAATTTCACTGCTTATACCAATACTCAATCCGCATTCTTTGTCTGAGCATTACTTGTTACTAAACGTATTATGAATTGCATAAATTTATTGATCTAGATCAACAAGTAAGTTATCTTATTTCTGTACCGACAGAAACAAGAGAAATAACGATGAAACTTACACCTGTCATGGAAACGTTTATTGTGCATTGGGGGGAAATGGGCTCTAAGTGGGGCGTAAATCGCACCGTAGCACAGATATTCGCTTTATTAGTGTTAAGCGAAAAACCGATGAATGCAGAAGAAATTGTCGAAACACTTAGCGTAGCAAGATCAAATGTCAGTAACAGTATTAAAGAGTTACAAGCATTAGGCTTAGTTAACTTAACTCATCAACTGGGTGACAGACGTGATCATTTTGAAGCGATAAAAGATTGCTGGGATATGCTTTTAGTCCTTGCCCAAGAACGCAAGAAAAGAGAGATAGACCCAACCATGCAGGTATTAACTCAATGCCTTTCAACTGCAGAAGCTGATAAAGAAACGCCTAAATATGTAACAGCGCAATTGAAACAAATGAGTGAATTTATGACAACAATGGATACTTGGTATATTCAAATGAAGTCTATGGACAGAAAATTAATGACGCGTTTCTTTAAATTAGGTTCGAAAATAGTGTCATGGTTATCAAAAAAATAAAAATTTATCTTTGTGTTTCTGTTTTGACAGAAATAAAAGAAACAAGTTTGACATAAAACTTAAAAGTGAGAGATAAAATGAAAAAACACCCACATGGATTTAATTTAGCCTCTTTAAATTTAACCATTAGAAGCCTTTTTACTGGGTATTTATTGGTTATAGGTATTGGTTTGGCGGTTGCAGGAGGACAAATATTATTAACTCATGGTATGGCGGATGGTAAGTTTGGCTTATCAATTGACGATATTGTTTATAGTTATTATGGCGATCGTGAGTCGAGTAAATTGGAAAATAAATTACATGGCTCAATGCAAGATAAAGCACCGCGAGTTGTTAGGCAAGCCATCATAAAGTGGGTGAGGGAAGGCGCTGATGAACAACAATGGCAAGAGAGTATTCAAGAAAAATTCGCACAAAACTGTATTAAGTGTCATGGCGTGATCCCAGGTTTACCTGACTTTAATACCTTAGCTGGTGTATTACCCGTAGCTCATATCGATCAAGGCGCTAGTATAAGTTCACTCACCAGAGTTTCACATATTCACTTGTTTGGCATCGCTTTTATTTTCTTTTTTGTTGGCCTGATTTTTAGTTTAACAGTAGGTATAAATTCATGGTTAAAAACACTAATGATAACCATGCCCTTTGCCTTTTTAATGATCGATGTAATGTCTTGGTGGTTAACAAAAATTCACCCTAGCTTTGCCTGGTTAACTATTATTGCCGGTGTAGGTTATACCATAGCTTCTGCTTACATGTGGATAACGTCAATTATACAAATGTGGTGGTACCCATATAAGGGCAAGTATTCAAATGAAAATCCTTGGTTTAACTAAAAGCTAGCCCTACTCATTTCTTAACTTAATCTTAGCAAGATAATAAGGTATTAACGTTTATTTTAGCTATTATTTATAATTGCTGCTGATCGTAATTACGAATAATAGTTAAAGGGCAGAGCTTCTATTTTGTAAACAGAAATATAGTGTATTAAAAATCAAATCCATATAGCTTTTAGTTATATCAAATTAACTACTCAGCTAGAATAATATTTTATCTTATGGCATTATTATGCCAACAAATTTTCACCAAAGTTAGTATTACATTCAATGAACTTAACTCATTTACAAAAGCTTGAAGCTGAATCCATTCATATTATTAGAGAAGTCGCTGCAGAGTTTGATAACCCTGCCATGCTTTATTCTGTTGGTAAAGACTCTGCAGTACTATTGCACCTTGCCCGTAAAGCTTTTGCTCCTGGAAAAATTCCTTTTCCTTTACTCCATGTAGATACTGATTGGAAGTTTAAAGAAATGATTGCTTTTCGCGATCAAATGGCTGAAAAATATGGCTTTGAATTATTGGTTCATAAAAATCCAGAAGGTGTGGCGATGGGAATAAGCCCATTTGTTCATGGTAGTGCTAAACATACCGATATAATGAAAACTCAAGGATTAAAACAAGCACTTGATCATTATGGCTTTGACGCTGCTTTTGGTGGTGCCCGCCGTGATGAAGAAAAATCACGAGCTAAAGAGCGTGTTTATTCATTTCGTGATAAAAATCACCGTTGGGACCCTAAATCTCAGCGTCCTGAGTTATGGAATATTTATAACGGTAAAGTAAATAAAGGCGAGAGCATTCGTGTATTTCCTTTATCAAATTGGACTGAACTTGATATTTGGCAGTATATCTATCTTGAAGGGATTGACATTGTACCGCTTTATTTAGCGAAAGAGCGTCCTGTAGTTGAACGGGATGGTGTGATGATTATGGTTGATGATGACCGTATGCCTATTGAAGAAAATGAAGAAGTAATGATGAAAAGTGTACGTTTTCGTACCTTAGGCTGTTATCCACTTACTGGTGCTGTTGAATCGACGGCATCAACATTGCCTGAAATTATCCAAGAGATGCTATTAACTAAAACGTCTGAACGTCAGGGTAGAGTGATAGATAATGACTCTACAGGTTCAATGGAAAAGAAAAAAATGGAAGGGTATTTTTAAACGGCATTGCATTGATAGCTAATGTTTCAAAGTTAATGTTTAAAATACCAATAGGTAAAACGCCATTAGACTCAGCAAGTTCATTAAATTGAGTCTCTAACAGTCAAATATATTACTAAAGCTTAGCTCCAATTAGTTAAGCTTTATTGAAGGAAAGAATATGAGTCATCAAGAAGACTTAATTGAAAACGATATTCAGGCTTATTTAAAACAACACGAAAATAAAGAAATGATCCGTTTTTTTACCTGCGGTAGCGTTGATGATGGTAAAAGTACCTTAATTGGTCGTTTGTTACATGATTCAAAAATGATTTTTGAAGACCAACTTGCTGCAATTACTCAAGACAGTAAGAAGTCAGGCACAACGGGTGAAGAAATAGATCTTGCCCTGTTAGTCGATGGTTTGCAATCAGAACGTGAGCAGGGTATTACGATTGATGTTGCTTATCGTTATTTTGCCACTGATACTCGTAAATTTATTATCGCTGATACTCCTGGTCATGAACAATATACCCGTAACATGGCAACTGGGGCATCAACATGTGATTTGGCCATTATTTTAATTGATGCACGTTATGGCGTGCAAGTACAAACGCGTCGCCACTCTTTTATTTGTTCACTACTGGGTATAAAGCATGTATTAGTGGCGGTTAATAAAATGGACTTGGTTGATTTTAGCCAAGAGCGTTATCAAGAGATTAAAAAAGAATATCGTGACTTTGCCGACGAGTTAAATTTTACTGATGTAAGGTTCATTCCGTTATCGGCATTAAAGGGTGACAATGTTGTAGAAGAAAGCCAAAACATGCCTTGGTACCCAGGCGCAACATTAATGAAGTTACTCAATACCATTAAAGTTGATGCTGATGAATCATTTACTGATTTTAGGTATCAAGTACAGTATGTTAATCGTCCTAATCTTGATTTTAGAGGTTTTGCAGGCACGGTCGCTTCTGGCCATGTTCGGGTCGGTGATACTATTGTCGCATTGCCTTCAGGTAAGGAGAGCACTGTTAAGTCTATTGTTACTTATGAAGGCGAGATAGATCGTGCAGACAAAGGCATGGCAGTTACGTTAACACTTGAAGATGAAATTGATATTAGTCGTGGTGAAACCATCGTTAAAAAAGGTGGTTTACCAACGTCATCAAAAGAGTTTAATGCCACCGTAGTATGGATGAATGAAGATCAACTAGAAGCTGGTCGTGAGTATTATATTAAGCAAGGTAGTAAAGTTACTACAGGTCATGCACTTAAAGTTGAACATAGAATTGATGTTAATACTATGGCAAGCATCGATGCTTCACAATTAGCCCTGAATGAAATAGGTTTGGTTGATTTTGAAATGGCAGAAACTTTGCATTTTGATGCTTATTCACAAAATAAATCAACGGGCGCTTTTATTATTATTGACAGGTTAAGTAACATCACTGTTGGTGCTGGTATGATCAACCAAGCAATTGAAAAGCACGTTAAAGAAGAGTTCTCTGCATTTGAGCTAGAATTTAATGCTTTAGTTCGCAAAAACTACCCTCATTGGGGTGCTAGAGATTTATCGAAAGCATAACAATACGGTTAAATTTCAGTTAGAGACTGGTTTTAACTCTGCCTCTAACTGGCTTTAGCTATGTTGTTAGCATTATGAATGGCGTTATAAATTGTATTGTTCATTGCTCATTGTTAGGGATTATTTTTAAATGACCGTTATGCAGTATTTAATGCTGGTGATCTTTCTAGCGACTTTTGTTGGTTTATTAAAATATCAGCAAGTCCCTGAGCGTGTTTTTGCTGGAGCTACTTTGGCTTGCTTAGCCGCCTCTTTTGTTAATTCTGATGATGTATTGTTAAATGCGGTTAATCCAGGGTTAGTCACCCTAATACTTTTAGTCTTATGCTCTTTTACCTTTGAGAGAACTAGCGTGCTAAGAAGAATTTCGGCACGAATGATAAATGGTTCAAAAACAAAGTCGACTATAAAGACGCTAACTTATGCCGCTTTTGCATCAGCCTTAATGAGTAATACTGCTGTTGTTGCCACATTAATTGCTACAATTAAAAAAAACACCCTAATCAATCCTGGTAAATTATTAATCCCCCTATCTTTTGCCGCTATTCTTGGCGGTACATTAACCTTAGTAGGAACTTCAACCAACTTAATCGTTAACAGTATGTGGATCGATCACGGGCACGCATCGTTCGCTTTTTTTGATTTTACCTATATCGGACTTGCTGCTTTAGCTGCTTGTTTATTCGTTATTTTTTTACGAATTTATTCATTACCTGATATGACTTTATCAACCATTGACAGTAATGAGTATTTTGTTGAAGCTGAAGTCGGCGTTCATTCAAAACTTATTGGCTTATCCGTTGAAGAAAACGGTTTACGAAATTTAGACTCGCTTTTTTTACTTGAAATTATTAGAGCTGGGCGATTGATTTCCCCTGTTGCACCAGATGAGAGCTTGCAAGCCCATGATAAATTAATTTTTAATGGTGATATTTCGAAGGTGTTAACTTTACAACAGTTTGATGGTCTAACTCTTTTCGCCGAGCAAGATGGTTTATTACGAGATAACCTTACTGAAGTATTAATTAAACCAGATTCTGCAGTTATTGGTAAAAGCCTAAAAACAGCGGGGTTTAGGGCTAGATTTGATGCCGCAGTTGTTGCAATAAGACGTGATGGTGGCGCTTTATCTGGCAAACTTGGCGAAATAGTTATTCAATCAGGCGATTTTTTAGTTTTAGCTGTCGGTCAAGATTTTACTTCACGTACAAACTTGTCGAAAAACTTCTATATTATCTCAGGACATCAACCAGATAACATGCTTGTTGGCTGGCGAGATCACCTTGTTGTTTTTGGTTTCGTCGCGGCTATTTTTGTTTCTGTGTTCACTTCAATCACCTTACTTAAATGTTTAATGTTTTATGTGGCAACATTGTTGTTTACCGGATGTTTAACCGTTAACGAAATTAAGCGTCGGTTTCCGTTAGAAATATGGATGATAGTACTGGGGGCATTAACGTTAGCAAAAGCACTAGAGACCAGCGGTGTCGCCGGTATGTTTGCTGACAATCTAGAAGTGCTTTTAAATGGACAAAGTGCGTATATCGCCCTTATTTGTATATTTTTAGTCACTTTAGTGATGACAGAGTTAGTGACTAATAGCGCAGCAGCTGCACTTATCTTTCCAATTGCTTATAGCTTAGCAACTGGGTTAGGCGTTAATCCCCTACCTTTCGTGATGGCGGTTGTTTTTGCGGCAAGTGGCAGCTTTATTAGCCCTTATGGCTATCAAACCAATGTTATGGTTTATAATGCAGGTAATTATACCTTATCTGATTTTGTTAAGTTTGGCTGGCCGGTTTCGCTTACCTACAGTGTTATTGTTTTATTGATGATCCCTGTAGTTTTTCCATTTTAGTTTTAATTTTATTTTTAGTAAAAAAACAACACAATTTTTAGTACAGAGAGTCAAATGAATAATCAAATGAAAACAGAAAATACTGTATGGCATGAGCAACATATCAGTAAAACTCAACGAGCCAAGCATAAAAAACAACAACCTTGTTTGTTATGGTACACAGGGTTAAGTGGCTCAGGTAAATCAACGGTTGCCAATGCGGTTGACGCCCTTTTATTTGAACTGGGTTGTCATAGTTATTTACTTGATGGTGACAATGTTCGTCATGGCTTGAATGGTGACTTAGGGTTTAGTGATATTGACAGGATTGAAAATATTCGCCGTATTAGTGAAGTCGGAAAACTTTTTCTTGATTCCGGTTTAATTGTTTCAACCGCATTTATTTCACCTTTTGCCTCTGATCGCACTATGGCAGCTAATTTGCTCGAACAAGGAGAGTTCATTGAGGTCTATATTGATACTCCCATAGAAGTTTGTGAGCAGCGTGATCCCAAAGGGTTATATAAAAAAGCGAGAGCGGGTGAAATTAAAGACTTTACTGGTATTGATTCAACTTACGATGTGCCAAAGTCTCCGACTATCCACGTGAAAACAGCTGAGAAGTCAGTTAAAGAATGTGCTCAACAAGTTGTTGAACACTTAGTGAAACACGGGTTTATCTCAATAGAGCGATAAGGATATATTACATGCATTTTGATGTATTTAACGGTGATGCAGACGGTATCATCGCACTTTTACAACTTCGTTTAGCTCATCCAAAAAAATCAACATTAATTACTGGTGTCAAACGAGATATCAGCTTACTTAAACAATTAGCTGGTCAAGAAGTTGATTCTGTTACTGTACTGGATATTTCTCTTGAAAAAAATATTGACCCATTAAAAAACTTATTAGATAAAAAAGTTGATGTCTTTTACGTAGATCACCATCGCACTGGGGATATTCCAGAATCACAACATTTAACAACTTTAATTAATACTGATGCCAATACCTGTACTAGTTTACTCGTGAATGAGTTTCTTAAAGGGCAATTTGTTAACTGGGCTATTGCCGCGGCTTTTGGTGATAACATGTTGCAGGTGGCAAAACGTTTGTCTGCTGAGCAAGGTTTATCTGAACTAGAACAAGATCAACTTGAACAATTGGGCATATATATTAATTATAATGGTTATGGACGCACGGTTGATGATTTACATTTTAAGCCTGCCGATTTATACCAAAGTTTACTTAACTATCCTGATCCGCTAATTTTAATTAATGAAGAAGGTTCAATATTTGCTACTTTAGCGGCTGCTTATCATCAGGATATGGCAAAAGCTCAATCGGCTACAGTGTTAGCTGATAATACTACCTGTAAAGCAGTTCAACTTGATGATGAAGCATGGGCAAGAAGAGTTAGTGGTGTTTTTGGTAATGAATTAGCCAATCAATCACCTGAAAAAGCACATGCTGTACTTACATTAAATGCTGACGAAACTTACACGGTTAGTATTAGAGCCCCCTTAACTAATAAACAGGGGGCTGATGATATTTGCATTCAATTTCCAACTGGTGGTGGTAGAGCAGGCGCAGCGGGCATTAATAAATTACCTAAAGAAATGCTTGAGAAGTTTATCAATACAATGACACAATATTATAATAATAATGCTTAGCACTAATATTTAGCATTAATAGTTAGAATTAATTGAAAGGAATAAAATGAGTTTATTAATTACCGGTGGTACAGGCTATATCGGTAGCCACACTGTTGTTGAATTATTGAAATTAGATAAAGATATTATTATTGTTGATAATTTAGTTAACTCATCAACAAAAGTGTTGGATCGCATTAAACAGATCACTGGAAAACCAGTAACCTTTATTGAAGCTGATATATGTGATATTCAAGGAATGGAACACGTTTTTGAGCAAAATGACATTGAGGCAGTGATACATTTTGCAGGCTTAAAATCGGTTGGTGAGTCAAGCCAAGAGCCTATGAGTTATTATCATAACAATGTTGTAGGCTCTATTGCCTTATTTCAAGTAATGGCGAAGCATAATGTCAAAAACCTAGTATTTAGCTCATCAGCAACTGTTTACGGTGAAAATAATATTTCACCGTTGGATGAAAGTATGCCGACCTCTGCTACTAACCCTTATGGTCAAACCAAACTGATGATTGAAAGCATTCTTTTTGATTTAGCTAAAAGTGATAGCGATTGGTCGATTGCTTGTTTGCGGTATTTTAATCCTATAGGTGCTCATGAAACAGGTTTGATTGGCGAAAACCCTAATGGTATTCCTAATAATCTACTACCTTATGTGGCGCAAGTCGCTGTTGGTCGTCTAGCTCAGTTGCAAATTTTTGGTGATGATTATGATACTGAAGATGGTACTGGTGTTAGGGACTATATTCATGTTGTTGATTTAGCACTAGGTCATGTTAAAGCATTAGAAAAACTAAGCACTATTAGTGGTTGCCAGCCGATTAACTTAGGCACAGGGCAAGGAACTTCAGTATTAGAAATAGTGAATACTTTTAAAGAAGTCAGTGGAAAAAACATTGCTTATAAGATTGTTCCTCGTCGTGCGGGCGATATTGCTAATGTGTTTGCTAATGCGAGTATTGCCAATGAGTTACTTAACTGGCAAGCGACCCGTAATTTACAAGTCATGATTGAAGATACGTGGCGATGGCAGTCTGAAAACCCTAATGGTTTTGAATAATGCTTAAGAAATTACGTTTTAGATAACCTATAAAAAAACAGAGCTAAATGCTCTGTTTTTTAATCATGATTTACTAGCCATTGGAAAGCTTGTCTTGTTCATCTGCCCACGCGAGTGCTTCATTATATCGTTGAAGCACTTGGTCTTTATTAAGTGCTAGTTTGTCAATAACAAAGGATGTTTTGTCCCATTCAGCGTGCTCTATAAGCTCTAACAACTTAATAATTGCAGCCATAACACCTTTTTTAGTTAAAAGTGTATCTTTAATCTCTTGAGCTAGAGGAAGTTTCGCTAATATAGATTCGATGTCTTCATCTAGAATTGCATCGATCATTGATAATAAGCCAGTTAAAAATGCTAATGATACATCAATGGGTGACTTAACTTCATTAGCAACAAGCTCACAGAATTTAGCACGGGCCATGGCAACTTTAATCAACTCAGTTGGTTTATCGGGATTTACATTTGTCGCAAACATTAAACCAATAAAACGTTTTAATTCACCAGAGCCTAATATTACTAAAGCTTGCTTGATGGTGGCGATTTCATTTCTTCGCCTAAAAATAGGAGAGTTAGCATATCGTAATAACTTGTAAGACAGCGATACATCACGTTCAAAAACAGCCGTTATTGATGATAAATCAAGCTCAGGCTTAGATGTTTCATATAATAATTCTGCCATTGCCATTTGTGATGGTGAAAGGTTTTTACTCTTGACCATTTCAGGTTTAGAAAAGAAAAAACCTTGAAAATACTCAAAGCCTAAATCGAATGCTTGTTGGTATTGTGCATGGGTTTCAACTTTTTCAGCCAAAAGCTTGATATGTGGAAATTCGGCAATAGCTTCTTTAACGATATTTATTTCATCGGTGTCAACACGTTGAACGTTAATTTTTATAATGTTAATAAATGGGTAAAAGTGCTGCCATACTTTTTGATGATGGTAATCATCTAATGAAAGGGTATAACCTTTTTCGTGTAACTCTTTTGATAAAGAGAGTAATTTTTTACCTGGTTTCACGTTTTCTAATATTTCGACTATGACTTCATCTGTTGTTAACATTTGAGGATAGCCCTGTTCGAGGGTTTCTAAGGTAAAGTTAATAAACGCAGGTTTGTTACCGGTAAAGTCAGTAATACCCATGTTGAATTTACTGGCCTCTACCATTTTACTTGTTGCTTCATCACCATCGATGTCAGGAAAGACATTATCAATGCTGTCTCTGAATAGTAATTCATAAGCAAAAAGGTTTTTATCCCTGTCCAAAATAGGCTGTCGAGCCGCGTAAAAATACATAAATTATCCTGAGAATACTTTCATTACTGTGAATATATGGTAAACAAGGCTGCATTTCATTATTTATTTGTTATATTTGCAGCGATTAAAAACGTAGAGTCATGCTCTGATTATTTACTCTCCTACGTTTTTGTAGTTAGTTTAACGTAAACATGATAAATATAAACCTAATTAACCTTAAAAGCTGCTGATATTCTAATTTATTGTAATAAGCTATCTTATTGATAATAAAGTTTATTGAATTTATTAAATATATGCACAGTCATCAGTAAAAACAAGTATTTATGGAGTCAAATTTGGAAACAGGAACAATTATTTCGTTAGCCATTTATTTTATGGTGATGTTAGGTATAGGGTTATACGCCTACCGAAAATCTACCAGTGATGTTGCCGGCTTTATGCTGGGTGGACGTAGTTTAAGTCCATCGGTTACGGCATTATCAGCAGGAGCTTCAGATATGAGTGGTTGGATGTTAATGGGCTTGCCAGGCGCTATGTATATTACAGGCCTAAGTAGTGCTTGGATTGCTGTAGGACTTATTATAGGTGCTTTTGTAAATTACCTGATTGTAGCTCCACGCTTACGTACTTATACAGAGTTGGCAAACGATTCAATTACTTTACCTGATTTTTTTGAAAATCGTTTTAATGACAAGTCTAAGCTGCTAAGAATAGTTTCTTCGATTGTGATTATTATCTTTTTTACCTTATATACCTCTTCAGGGATCGTTGCTGGAGGGAAGTTATTTGAGAGCTCTTTTGGACTAGATTATCAAACAGGTTTATATGTTACCGCCGGTGTAGTGGTGATGTATACTTTGTTCGGTGGTTTTTTAGCAGTAAGTTTAACTGACTTTGTTCAAGGTTGTATTATGTTTATAGCCCTGGTATTAGTGCCAATTGTTGTTATTAATGAAGTGGGCGGAATTACTGAGGTTCAATCAAGTATCAGCGCGATTAATCCTGATTTATTTAATGTATTTAGTGGCGTCAGCCTGCTGAGTATTTTATCTGCTATGGCATGGGGGTTAGGTTATTTTGGTCAACCGCATATCATTGTTCGTTTTATGGCGATAAGAAGTATTAAGGATTTACCTACAGCTCGCCGAATAGGGATGACTTGGATGATAGTTGCCATTATTGGCGCAATGGCAACAGGTTTTGCAGGCATCGCCTATGTAGCGAAAACTGGTCTTGAGCTTTCAGATCCAGAAACAATTTTTATCTTGCTCTCACAAGTTCTGTTTCATCCTTTGATTGCTGGGTTTTTATTAGCGGCAATATTGGCTGCGATAATGAGCACAATATCTTCACAACTGCTAGTGACATCAAGCTCGTTAACGGGGGATTTTTATCAAGCTTTCTTAAATAAATCTGCGGGTGATAAAGAGTTAGTTTTTGTTGGTAGAGTATCCGTTTTATTAGTTGCGTTAGTGGCAATTTATTTAGCCTATGATCGTGATAGCTCAATTTTAAGTTTAGTGAGTAATGCGTGGGCAGGTTTTGGCGCAGCATTTGGCCCTGTAGTCATATTAAGCTTATATTGGAAAGATATGAATAGAAATGGAGCTTTAGCAGGGGTGTTAAGTGGTGCATTTACGGTACTTATTTGGATTTATGCTCCCATTACCATAAATGGTCAAACACTAAGTTCACTAATGTATGAAATTGTTCCTGGCTTTATAGTTTGTACGTTAGCTATTATTATTGTCAGTCGACTCACCGGTGGCGCAGATTCTGAATTAAAAACAGTATTTGAAAACGTTGAGGAAATTCATAGTTAGGTTAACTCAATTAACTTTAGTTTGAATATAAAAATGAGCTACTTAAAGTAAACTTAAGTAGCTCAAATAAGTTGATTTTAAGCTGACTTTACAAGTTAAGTTAGCTATTTAACTTCTTCACCAGCTGCTTGCTTATCAGCATGATAAGAAGAACGTACCAATGGCCCACAAGCTGCGTGGTCAAAACCCATTTTCATAGCTTCTTTTTGATACATATCAAATACATCCGGATGAACATAACGCTCTACAGGTAAATGATGCTTACTTGGTTGTAGATACTGTCCGATAGTTAACATGGTTACTCCATGAACTCTTAAGTCACGCATCACTTGCAATATTTCTTCATCTGTTTCACCTAAGCCAACCATTAAACCTGATTTAGTTGGAACATCAGGGTTAACTTCACCAAATTTTTTCAATAAATCTAATGACCATTGATAGTTAGCACCTGGGCGTGCCTTAGTATAAAGTCTTGGTGCTGTTTCTAAGTTATGGTTAAAAACATGAGGTGGGTTTCGATTGAGGATATCTAAAGCTCTGTCCATACGACCTCTAAAGTCAGGGACTAAGATCTCAACTTTAGTATGTGGTGCATGTTCACTGATTTCTTTAATACAATCGGCAAATTGTTGAGCACCACCATCACGTAAGTCATCTCGGTCAACAGAGGTAATAACCACATACTTTAATGCCATATCTTTTAATGTTAATGCTAACTTTTTAGGCTCTTCTGGGTTTGTCGCTAGTGGACGTCCGTGACCAACATCACAAAAAGGACAACGTCTTGTACAGATATCACCTAAAATCATGAAAGTTGCCGTACCATGGTTAAAACATTCAGATAAATTTGGGCAAGATGCTTCTTCACATACTGAATGTAATTCATGCTTGCGTAATGCAGATTTAATTTTATCAATTTTATCTGTAGTACGAGGTAATTTAATTCTTAACCATTTGGGTTTCCGTAACATGCTTTCACGCGTTGACTCGACTACTTTAATTGGAATATGAGCCATTTTATCGGCGTCACGCATTTTAGTACCGGGAGCAACACGTGTAGATTTAGTTGTCATTAGTTATCGAATCCTGTGTGAAAGCGAACATCTGTCGCTTCTAATAATGGTATTAAGTGTTTAACCAGTGAGTTACCGGCACTTTCTAACTCTGTTGGGCCATTCATATCTGCGGTTTGTACCATTTCAAGTCCAGCATAACCACAAGGGTTTATGCGTAAAAATGGTGATAGGTCCATATTAACATTGAGTGCCAAACCGTGGAATGAACATCCTTTTCTTACGCGTAAACCTAGTGAAGCGACTTTTTTTTCGTCAACATAAACTCCAGGTGCATCAGTCTTTGCGTAAGCAGTAATATTATAATCTCTTAATGCTGCGACAATACTGTTTTCGATCAAGGTTACTAAGTGTCTAACACCCATTTTTTTACGTCGTAGGTTGATCATAAAATAAATTACTTGTTGACCAGGACCGTGATAAGTTACTTGGCCACCTCTATCAACTTTGACTACTTCAATATCACCTGGCATCAATAAATGTTCTTCTTTACCAGCTTGCCCCTGAGTAAAGACAGCGGGGTGCTCAACTAACCACAATTCATCTCGTGTTTCATCGTTGCGATCATCGGTAAATTTTTGCATAGCTTGCCAAACATCTACATAGTTCGATTTGCCTAATTGCCGAATTATTAATGAATTTTTCAAGCTTTACTCTTGTTTAATTTTGTTTGTGGTTATTATAGCAAACATTACTTTGTTTACACCCTTTAAGGTATGGGGTTATTAAGGTGTATAAGTGGTTGCTATAATACGTAGCGAACTTCTTCGATAGCATTTAAGGTTTTATAGATAGTTTCTATATGATCTTTACTGGTGACTGTCACTGCAACAGAGACTGAGTGGTAGTTACCTTTAGAGCTTGCTTTGACCTTAGGTGAATAGTCACCAGGTGTATGTTTTTGCAGTTCAGCGATAATTAAATCAGGTAATTGTGTACAGGCAACACCCATAATTTTAAAGTTTAATACAGTAGGAAAATCTAATAATTCATCAAAATGGGTTTTCATTTGGTTTCTCTATACTTGTACAATGGATTTAGGTTAAATAATAACGCCGTTGTGACTATTTTATCATTAAACTAGTCACAAGAGCTATCATCTCTCAATTGCTTTTATAATGGAGGCAGTTAGTGATATTTCAATAGTTGTAAAAACAAAAAAACTCGATCAATGATCGAGTTTTTTAAGAACAGGTGTTAGTAACTAATTAACAAATTGTAATTTAACATAATCTACTAATCGACTAAACATACCACCTTCATTTATCTCTTCAAGTGCTACTAGTGGATATTGAGCAATATCTTCACCATCAAGTTGTAAAAATAATTTCCCAACAACTTCACCTTTGGCGATAGGGGCTTCTAATTGGCGATCTAATTCAAAATTAGCCTTCAAATTTTTGCGTTGACCACGAGGTATAGTAATAGGGGTATCCATTAAAATGCCTAAATCTACTTGCTCTTTATCACCCATCCAAATGCGGTTACTGACGAATTTTTCACCTGCTTTATACGGGGTAATTGTTTCAAAAAATCTAAAGCCATAGTTCAACAGCTTTTTGCTTTCTACTTTACGAGCTCGTTCACTGTCGGTGCCCATTACAACGGTAACTAGGCGCATATCGCCCTTAGTAGCAGAAGTTACTAAACTATAGCCTGCTTGTGAGGTGTGGCCGGTTTTCATGCCGTCAACATTCAGGCTTTTATCCCACAACAAGCTGTTACGGTTATATTGTTTTATTTTATTAAAGGTAAATGATTTTTGTTTGTATATTTTGTATTCTTCGGGAACTTCTTTGATAATAGCAACGGCTAATGTTGCCATGTCTCTTGGACTGGTAAAATGCTCACTACTGTGTAAACCATGGCTATTTTCAAAATAGCTACTGCTCATACCTAATTGTTCAGCATGGGCATTCATTAAGTCAGCAAAAGCACTTTCACTACCGGCAATATGCTCTGCCATAGCAACACAAGCATCGTTACCTGAGGCAACAATAATCCCTTGATTTAAATCAGAAACACTGACTTCCTTACCAACTTCAATAAACATTTTTGATGAGTCAGGAAATTTTTTGGCCCATGCATTTTCACTGATCATAACCTTATCAGTATTTTTTAGGTCACCACTTTGAAGCTCTTTACCAATAATATAGCTGGTCATCATTTTTGTTAAAGATGCAGGCGCTAATTGCATATCAGCATTGCCTTCAGCGATTACTTTACCCGTTGTATAATCAATTAAAATAAAGCCTTTTGCATTGATTTTTGGCGCGTCAGGGGTAATGGAAATAGCATGAGTTAAAGTTGAGAGACTAAAAGCTAAAGCACCCACTAAAGAGATTATTCTAGATTTAGTACGAGATTGAGTGATAAACATGATTTTCCTTTGAAAAATTAAACGTTATTGACGTTTTTAGAAAATGAAAAGGGTAAATTTTAAAGAGTATATCATTTTTATTGCTAGATGCTATGGGGATTAAAGGCGAATATAGAGTTTTTTAACCTATTATTGTAACAACTTACGACGATAGGCTTTAGGGTAACCTGAACTTTGCAATAGCGCCAAAATTCTTTCAAGCTCACTTTCATTATGAATAGGACCTAACTGCACTCTAAAGATGCCTTTATTGATTGGCCAAACAACACCTTGCTGATATTTTTCTGCTAAAGCTGAAGCCGTACTTTTTGCCAATTCGCTGTTTCGAGTCGCAAATACCTGAATATATTTCTTAGCCGTGGGGGTATTCAAATTCTTTTTTGGAGTCGTTGGCTTTATTGAAGAGGAGTTAAATTGCGTGATTGATTCAATTTCAACATTTGCAGTACCTGTTTTTAACATGTCTAGTTGATAAGCAGCGCTATAAGATAAATCAATAATTCGTTTTTGGTGAAAAGGGCCCCTGTCATTTACTCTGACGATGACCGATTTATTATTTTTAAGGTTTGTAACTTTTAAATAAGTGGGTAGGGGTAAGTTTTTGTGAGCGGCACTCATACCATACATATCATAGATTTCACCATTTGAAGTTAAATGGCCATGAAATTTTTTTCCATACCAAGAAGCGGTTCCTATTTCTTTAAACCCTTCGGCTGAAGGCAGAACTTTATAATGCTTTCCCCTAACTTGATAATCTTTGTTTCCCCCTCTGCTATGAGGCTCATCTCTTGGTATTGCATTGCTGAGTTCAGCCCCACTGGGTAGTCGTGTAGGCTTACTATCATTTTCATGTTGATATCGACTTGTATTGGAGCTACAAGCACTAAGAAGGGTTAACAGTAAAGCAAGCAGGGCAAAATTTTTCACATAACTCTCTTTGATATGAAGTAAATGTTAAATACCATTGATGGGTACGCTATTTAACTTTTCACCCACGAAATGACTATGCATGAAAACGTCTATGTGTACTTATCGCCATTAAAATACCAAAGCCGGCTAATAATGTCACTTTAGAAGTGCCACCATAACTAACTAAGGGTAAAGGTACGCCAACAACTGGTAGTAAGCCTGATACCATACCAATATTTACAAAAACGTAAACAAAAAAGGTTAAAGTAATACTGCCAGCTAATAACTTAGTAAATGCTTGCTGGGCATTTACAGCAATCCACAGGCCTCTAGCGACAATAGCCAAATATACCAGTAACAAAACTGAAACACCCACTAAACCAAACTCTTCACTAAATACAGCAAAAATAAAATCAGTATGTCGCTCAGGTAAAAACTCAAGTTGCGATTGTGTACCTTGTAAATATCCTTTTCCTTGTAAACCGCCTGAGCCAATAGCAATTTTAGATTGAATAATGTGGTAGCCTGAGCCGAGTGGATCTTGCTCAGGGTTGAACAAAGTTAAAACTCTTTGCTTTTGATAGTCTTTCATCAAAAACATCCATAAAACAGGCATAAAGGCAGATGCTAAAGCAGCACAAGTAGCAATAAGTTTCCAACTGGCTCCAGCAAGAAACAGTACAAAAATTCCAGAGCTGGCAATCAATAGTGAAGTGCCCAAATCAGGTTGCTTGGCGATTAATAACGTAGGGATCAAAAGTAAAATAAAAGCAATAATGATATTTGATACTTTTGCGGGTAAGTCATACTGGCTAATAAACCAAGCGATCATGATAGGTACAATAAGCTTCATTATTTCAGAAGGTTGAAACCCTGTTACTCCTAGGTTAATCCACCGTTTTGAGCCATTGACGGAGTAACCAAAAAGTAAAACAGCAATTAATAATAAAATACCAATAACAAACATCGGTACTGCGAGCTTTTGATAAACCGAAGGAGGGATTTGAGCGACAACTAGCATAACGACTAAAGCAACACCAGAATGAATAGCTTGGCGATATACTACCCCCATATCTTGGCCGCCAGCACTATAAACAATAAATAACCCTAAGACCATTAACAGCAATAAGCCCATTAATAGTGGTGTATCTATATGCAAACTTTGCCATAGGGTACGTTGTTTTTGCTGATCTTGCCCGGTACTACGCATTAAAACTCCATGTCATGAGTAAATTCATTGATTAACGCCTATTTTTTTGTGGGTAAGGTTTATCATGGTTAGGGTGGCGTGATGGATCTATACTTTCTATAACTCTGTCACCAAAGTATTGATCCATAATTTGACGAGCGACGGGGCCAGCATTACTTCCACCACCACCTTTTTCGACATTTTCTATGGCGACTACAACAACAACTTCAGGACTTTCAAAAGGTGCAAAAGAGATAAACATAGCATTATCTCGTTTATTTTCTTTGGTTTTTTTCGCATCGTATTTTTCATCTTGTTTAATACTAGCTACTTGCGCAGAGCCTGTTTTACCTGCTGCATCATATTTGGATCCTTTAAAAGGTGTAAATGCCGTTGCGCGAAACTTTTGCGCTGTTTTGTGCATGGCATCAAGGACAATATCCCAGTACCTTTCATCTTTTAGGATGATTGGTGCTTTTTCATCAACGGGTATTTTTTCACGGGTAATTTTTTTCTTAAATTTATCAGCCGTATCAACAGCAATAAGTTCAGTTTGTGACGTTTCTTTAAGTAAGTGAGGTATCTTTATTCGACCTTTGTTCACTAATATAGAAGTTGCCTGAGCAAGTTGTAGTGGGGTTGCGGTTAAAAAGCTTTGGCCAATGCCAACAGATAGTGTCTCACCTGTATACCAAGACTGATTATAACGTGCTCTTTTCCAACCGATGCTGGGTAATATCGTTCGACTTTCCTCGTGAATATCTATACCTGTGTCTTCGCCAAAGCCAAATTTTGCCAACATGTTACTCATTTTAGTGATGCCTAGCTTAAACGCTAAATCATAAAAATAGACATTGCATGATTGTTCAATTGCTTTGCTTAAATTTACCCAGCCATGCCCCCAAGGCAACCAATCACGAGATTTATTTTTGATGCCCTTTAATTGATACCAACCCGGATCCCAAATTTTACTTTCAGGGGTAACAGCTTCTTCTTCTAAACCTAACAAAGCATATATTGGTTTAACCGTTGATGCTGGTGGATAACCTTGTACACTGCGATTAATTAATGGCAGGTCTTTTGAGCTTAATAATTTTTTGTAGTTTTTGCTACTGATGCCATGGACAAATAAATTACCGTCATAACTTGGGTTTGAATACATTGCAAGTATACCACCATCTCTGGGATCTAAGGCCACAATAGCACCTCTCTTGCCCGATAGTGCTCGCTTTGCTACCATTTGCAATTCAATATCAATATTGAGTGTTAAATCTTTACCCGGTATAGGCGGTGTGAACTCTAGCGTTCGAATAACACGACCTTGGTTATTGATTTCAACTTTTTGATGGCCAATTTCGCCGTGAAGTATGTCTTCGTAATATTTTTCTATGCCGAGTTTACCTATTTCACGGGTCGCTGCGTAATTCTCAGATTTATCATCTCTAGAAAGTTTCTGTAGATCTTTTTGATTGATACGAGCAACATAACCAATATTATGTGTGGTTAATTCGCCAAAAGGGTAATAACGCTTAAGGCGAGCGTCGATGAATACACCCGGAAATTTATGTTGATTTACTGAAAAAAGGGCAACTTGCTGATCGCTTAATCGAGATTTTAATTCAATGGGTTTGAAGCGTCGGTTACCACGGATACGGGTGAAAAATTTCTTTTGTCTGTCCGCACTAATGCCTAACAATGTACTGATATCAACAACAGTTTTTTTAATGTCTTCAACATCTTCCGGGATGATTTCTAAACTGTAAATAGCCTTGTTATCGGCAAGTATCACGCCATTCCTATCAAATATCAGTCCTCTATTTGGCGCGACAGGAAGTAACTTTATTCGATTACTATTTGAACGTGTTTGATATTTATCAAAGGAGTTAACTTCTAAATTATAGATATTGCTAAATAAAATTAACACCAGAGCTAGAACGCCAATAAAAGTAATAAATGCTCTACGAGCAAATAAGTTTGCTTCAGCTGATTTATTTCTTATAGTAACGCGCCTAGGACCTGCCATGGCTACTCTCTATGATATGGGTGATTGTTATTGATGCTCCAAGCACGATAAAGGCTTTCAGCAACGAGTACTCTAACCATGGGATGAGGTAAGGTGAGTGGAGATAAAGACCATTTTTGCTCCGATGCTTTAATGCAAGCGGGAGACAATCCTTCAGGTCCTCCTACTAAGAGTGCTACATCTCTGCCATCAAATTGCCAACGTTCTAACTGGTTAGCTAGCTGAGGTGTGGTCCAAGGTTTGCCTTCAACTTCTAAAGTAACGATACGATTGCCTTTAGGTATTGCAGCAATTAATTGTTCACCTTCTTTTTCTAAAATACGTGTTATATCGGCATTTTTCCCACGTTTCCCAGGCGATACTTCTACCAGGTGAAATGACATGTCTCGTGGAAAACGACGGCTATATTCTTGAAATCCTTGGGTGACCCAAGAAGGCATTTTAGTACCAACAGCGTAAAGAGTTATGCGCATTTGACTTATCTTTTGGCAGGTAAAAATTGTTTAATAAGGTTTAAGACCAAAGTTCTTCAAGTTGGTACTTATCACGTTGTTCGTCAGTCATAACATGAACGATAATATCGCCTAAATCAACTAATGCCCATTCGCCAACATCATTACCTTCCATTCCTAATGGTACTAAACCTTCAGCACGGCACTCTGCGCCGATTGACTGAGCAATTGATTTTACGTGACGGTTAGAATTCCCTGAACAAACGACCATGTAGTCAGCAAAGCTAGCTTTACTTCTAATGTCTAAGGTTATGATATCTCTACCTTTAATATCTTCAATTTTTTCAATGACAAACTTTGTTAATGCTTTGCTTTGCAAGGGGGTATTCCTAGATGTTTTTACAGTTGGCGCATAATATCATTATTTAAATGGGCAAGCTACTTTGAAATACATATTTAGCGGCAGATACATTAACGATATAGCTGATGTTGGTTGATGTAATTTAGTACATTTTCAGGTATTAGCTTTTGGCAATCTACTCCCTCTTTTATCCTACTTCTAATTAAAGTGGAAGATACATCACAGGATATTTCAGGGGGGAAAATAATATAGCCGGCATTTTTATCTAATGACAGTAAATCAGTTTTTATGGATATTTCATGCTGCTTTAACAGCAACTTAAGTCCATTTGATAAATTATTACTACTGTGGTCAGGGCGACAATTAACTACTAAATGACACAAGGTTAAAATTTCTTGCCATTGATACCATTGTTGAAAAGTGAGTAACGAGTCCATACCGATAATAAAGAATATTGATTGCTCTGGTTGTTCTTGTTTTATTTCTTTCAATGTTTCAACAGTATAAGAAAGGCTTGTACGGTTTAACTCTCGTTGATCACAAGTAAAAAGATGATTATTCTCACAGACTAATTTTACCATATCTACACGTTGTGTGGCTGTTGCTGAAACAGTACTTTTGTGAGGAGGGAGGTGCGTTGGCATTAAACTCACTTGGTTAACGCCTAACCATTGTGCTACATGTTGTGCGGGAATTATATGGCCATTATGGATAGGGTCAAAAGTACCACCTAAAATGGCAATAGCATTAGGCGTATTCATAATTGAGTGGGTAGTTAGCCAACTTATCTCCATGATATAAACTTAAACAAATATCGCTCAGGATAATATAATGATTAAACTCACTAGTGGACTTACTCAATAAATCAAGTTGTGCTAAGCGTGCCATACTACGATTAATATTTTCTAAAGTGATATGGTTGACAGCATGCTGATAAAGAGGTTTACGTTTATCCCAAATTCGATATTTTTTAAAAATGTCGTTTAAACTGATGCCTTGCTCTTTTTGTTCAATCATGTCGAAGAGTTGAGTTATTTCTTTATGAACAAACCAAATCAGTTGACCTATTGCGCTACCTTCTTGTTGGAGCTGCTCTAAGATTGATATGCACTTCTCTAAATGGCCGAGCAGCAAAGAATCAATAAGTTGAAAGGGGTTGAATTTTGCTTGATTGATTACGATTTGCTCAGCATCTTCAAGGCTTATTAATTGAGTACCAAATAAAATTGACAGTTTTTGCAACTCTTGCTCTAAGGCTAATAAATTACCTTCAAAAAGCTCTATTAATAATGGCGTAACTTGGGGCGATAAATTAACATTAAGTTGCCTTGCTTGACGTTGTAACCAGGACCCTAACGCTTTGACTTCTATATCGTATAATGGCAGGTAACAACCGTTTTGAGAAAGAGTTTTAAACCATTTTCTATTGGTTGTTGGACCATCTAACTTAGGGCCGTGAAAAATGAGTTGTACATCCTGATGAAGATTTTCAATCAAAGCTAATAAAGCTTTAGACCCAGCATCTCCCACTTTTCCTGTGATTAATTCCACTTCAATAATACGTTGACTAGCAAATAAACTTAACGCTTGATATTCAGCTAATAATAGTTGCCAATCAAACTTATCATCAACGCTAAAGCGTATTATTTCACTAAACCCTTGTTGTTGTGCATGGGCTTTAATGTTTTGCAAACTGTCATTTTTTTGCCAAGGCTCATCACCAAATACTAACCAAAGCGGTTTAACACCTTGGTTGAGGGTTGTGATGAGTTGATTATGATATATTCGCATAAATTATTTTTACTTTAGCTTGGGCTTTTAATTGTAGCCATGTCTCTTAATATTCTATCTGCCGCTTGTTTTCTCATTTCACTAAGCAGTAGTGATAATTCACGAGATTTTGCTAGAGCAATATCTGGATCGTCTTGATAATCTCGATTAAGTTCAAAATTAAACTCTAGTGGGTCTTGGTTTGGAAAGCGTAATTGGTAACGAACTGAATATATTAACTCGTATTCTGCAACCTGACCATTAGGAAAAACAGATAAAGTACGACGAGCTAAATTATCACTTAACACGTGTAGCTCTGGATACTCTGTCGTAAATGTTTTTACAAGTGTGACTTGGTTTAGCTTTAAATGCCTTTTTAATACACGGGTTAACTCCCCGTGAATATCCACAGAGCTAACATATAAAGTTTGTAATTCGGGCGCGAGTAAATAATCCCCACGTAATCTAAAGCCACATGAACTAATCAAAGTTACAATAAGTAATGTGCTTACAAAACTACGAAAGTGAGATGAAAGTTTATCGTTTGATATAATGCAATTGATTGCCACAGTTGACCTTTTGTTTGTAATTATACAGATGAGAAAAATAACTTTAACCCATCTGAATTTTTGCCATAACGCTAAAAGTAACTACGGTTAGTTAGCGACAATGTTTAACAATCTTCCCGGTATGTAAATAATTTTTCGTACCGTTTTATCATCAATAAACCGACTAACAGCTTCATTAGCTAACGCTATTTTTTCCACGCTAGTTTGGTCGGCATCAGCTGCAATAATTATTTTCGCTCTAACCTTACCATTAACTTGCACAATAATAAGCTTTTCGTCTTCGACTAAAGCACTTTCATCAACAACAGGCCACGACGCCTCTTCAACTGTTGCGCCATTAGCTTTATCACCAACGAGTGACCATAAGTGATGAGTTAAATGCGGTACGATAGGTGTTAGCATCAAAATAACAGCCTGTACTGCTTCATTCATCACGGCTTTGTCTTCGACACTATCGATTGGTGCTTTAGTTAGGTGGTTCATTAATTCCATAATGGCAGCGATGGCAGTATTGAACGTATTACGTCGACCAATATCATCTGTCACTTTAGCTATAGTTTTATGTAACTCACGACGTAAAGCTTTTTGCTTGCCATTAAAAGTTAGCTCTTTAAGAGCAATAACTTCTTGTTCGTTAGTATTGAAGTCATAAACCAACTTCCATACACGTTTTAAGAAACGGTGAGCACCTTCTACTCCACTATCAGACCATTCTAGGGTTTGCTCTGGTGGCGAAGTAAACATAATGAATAAACGCACGGTATCAGCGCCGTAAGTATCAATCACTTCTTGTGGGTTAATTCCGTTATTCTTTGACTTTGACATTTTACTCATGCCAGCAGAAATAACCGCTTCACCATCAAGCTTACTAATGGCCTTGGTAACATTACCTTTTTCATCACGCTCAACTTCAACATCGCTTGGTGCAATCCAGTCTTGTGCGCCGTTGTCTGCTTCACGATAGAAGGTTTCAGCTAAAACCATACCTTGGCATAATAAACTTTTAAAAGGTTCGTCACTTTTTACTAAACCAAAATCACGCAATAGCTTATGAAAAAAGCGTGCGTAAAGAAGGTGTAAAATAGCATGTTCAATCCCGCCAATGTATTGATCTACCGGTAACCAATAGTTTGCTTTGGCAGGGTCAAGCATTTGAGTATCGTCTGAAGGCGAGCAATAACGTGCGTAATACCAAGAAGACTCCATAAAGGTATCAAAGGTATCTGTTTCACGTAAAGCTGGTTCGCCATTGATGGTGGTTTTAGCCCATTCTAGATCGCTTTTTATTGGTGAGTTAACACCGTCCATTACTACATCTTCAGGTAGCACTACAGGTAATTGATCGGCAGGTACGGCAACTGATTCACCATTGGCTAAGTTGACCATTGGTATAGGTGTACCCCAATAACGTTGTCGAGAAACCCCCCAGTCACGCAAACGGTAGTTAACCGTGATCTTACCGGTACCATCGCTGATTAACTTACCCGAAACTGCTTTAAAGGCTTCATCAAAACCTAAACCATCAAATTCACCAGAATTGATTAAAGAGCCTTTTTCGGTAATGGCTGCATTAGTAATATCTTCGCCATCTTGACCAGTAATCACTTGAGTTATTTCTAAGCCGTATTTAGTAGCAAATTCCCAGTCACGTTGGTCGTGCCCAGGTACTGACATTACAGCACCAGAGCCATAATCCATTAATACAAAGTTAGCTGCCCATACAGGTACAAGCTTGCCACTGATTGGGTGAATCGCTTTTAAGCCGGTATCAACACCTTTTTTCTCCATTGCTGCCATATCGGCTTCAGTGGTTTTACTGTTTTTACATTCCGCAATAAAATCACTTAATTGGCTATTGGTTTTAGCGGCTGCTAAAGCAAGTGGATGTTGTGCAGCTAAAGCAACGTAGGTAACACCTAAAAGCGTATCAGGACGAGTGGTGTAAATATCAAACTCTTCGTCAGAATTTTCTACTTTAAAGGTCATTTCAACACCTTCCGAGCGACCAATCCAATTACGTTGCATGGTTTTAACTTGTTCAGGCCATTCGGTTAACTGGTCAAGATCTTCCAATAACTCTTCCGCATAATCCGTGATTTTGATAAACCACTGTGGAATTTCTTTACGCTCAACAATTGCACCAGATCGCCAACCTCTACCGTCAATAACTTGTTCGTTTGCTAGTACTGTTTGATCAACAGGATCCCAGTTAACGGTGGCATTTTTCTTGTAAACTAAACCCTTTTCAAAAAGCTGAGTAAAAAACCATTGTTCCCATCGGTAATAATCTTTTTTACAGGTCGCAAATTCACGATCCCAGTCATAACCAAAGCCTAGTGATTTAAGCTGGTTACGCATATAGTCAATATTCTCATAGGTCCATTTTGCTGGCGCTGAGTTGTTTTTTATCGCCGCATTTTCTGCTGGTAAACCAAATGCATCCCAACCCATAGGCTGCATAACATTTTTACCTTGCATACGCTGATAACGAGAAATTACATCGCCTAAACTGTAGTTACGAACGTGCCCCATATGCAGTCGACCACTTGGGTATGGAAACATAGCAAGACAATAAAACTTTTCTTTTTCTGGTTGCTCGGTGGCAGCAAAGGTATTGTTATCAACCCAAAATTGTTGAACATTTTTTTCAATTGACTGGGGATTGTAAGTGGATTCCATTAACGATTCTCAAACACTGTAGATGGGCGCTCCATGAGGTTTTACTAGTAGATACAGTTAGCACTCATGAGCCTATTAAAATTTGTCACATAGAATACCTGATCTTAGCTAAGCTTAATAGCGGATATTTCCTCTAATGGAGACAAATTATTGTCTATACTGTTAGTTATACTTCTGTCAGTATTTTTAGTGTGGCTCTTAGTAAGTAATAATATCTAATTTTTTAGTGATTAAGGAAGGTAAATATGACGAATAAAAACCATGTCTTCAATGATTTTTATCAAAATATCAGCGAATGGATTGAAGATGCTAAAGCACATGAAATCACTAAAATTGTAGAGGTTGTTGAACAAGCAAAGTCTTATCTAGCAGCTGCTGAGCATATTCCCGAAAAAAAAGTTAAACAATTTATAGATAGCTTTGTTTATGATTTGCATGAGTTTTATCAACGAAATCAAACTCAAGCTCAGGACTCCCTTTATTTGGCTTTGTTGAATGAAAGTTTGTGGCAATCCCTCGCCACTTTAACTGATAAATCGCAAGTGGAGTGGTCAGAGCTTATGGATGATTTTGAACATGACGGACTTTACCACGTGGATGACTATATTGGTTTTGGAGAACTAGAATGTAAAAATTGTCATGAACGATTGTCAGTTACCCACCTAAGTAAGGTCACCTCCTGTATCCATTGTGGTGGTGAACAGTTTATTCGTCATGGCATGAAGCCATAAAGATGCTTTGCTAAAACATACTGCTGGAGTACACTTAAAGATATTATCAAATTCCATCAGTAACTGTTTAATTAATAAGCAGTTACTAATAAAGCAAAGACAATGAGATCCTGCATGAGTAAAACTGCTGACAAACTACGCCTTGAGCCAAACCAATTAACAGCAAACTTAACTGAAAAGTTATTTTCTCAATCGCCAAAAGCCACAGCTACTGAGCAAGGTTTTATTGGTCATGAACGAGCGAAAGAGGCATTGGATTTTGGTTTGTCTATGGGGGCGGTAGGTTTTAATGTGTTTGCGATGGGAGAGCATGGTACTGGTCGTTTAACTTTAATTAAACAAATGTTATCCCAGTTATCTGCAAGCCAAACAACTCCTGCCGAATGGTGTTACATCAATAATTTTGATGATAATCATGCACCCTTTAAGTTATATCTAAGTCCTGGAGATGGCAAACAACTGCTTGCTCGAATGAATACTTTTATCGATGAGCTGATTGATTTATTTCCTGAAATTTTTGACAACCCTGGTTATCAGCGAAAAAAATCGGCTGTAGATCGTGAATTCAATCAGAAATACGATGAAGCAATATCTATTGTTGAAGAAACCGCGCTCAAAGAAAGTGTGGTGTTATTCGAAGAGGCAGGTGAAATTGGTTTTTCAATGTTGGTTGATGGTAAAGCATTAAGCGATAAAGAATTTGCTAGTTTAGAAGAAGAGCAACGAGCAGAGTTCTATAAACGTTTAGCATTTTTAGAAGATTTACTTTCAGAGCAACTGCTTGAGTTACCATTATGGAAACGTGTTTCGTCTGATAAGTTACGAAAATTGAAATACGAAACCGCAGAGCAGGGAATTAGGCCATTATTAAAAGAGTTAGAGCATGAGTTTGCCAGTAATATTGGCGTGCTTAAGTATTTATCTAAAGTTAAAGAGCACGTTGTTGATGCTGTTTTAGAAATATTAGCCGATGAGAGTAATGAAAACCCGAATGATAAAGACAACCGTAAATTAATGGTTGAACAATTTTTACCTAATTTGTTAGTTTCGCGTAGTCCAGAAGAAGGCTCCCCCGTTGTATATGAGGAAAACCCGACTTATCAAAATTTATTTGGTCATGTTGACTTTGCCAGTTTTCAAGGGGCAACTTATTCCAGTTATCGTTTAATAAGAGCTGGTGCATTACATAAAGCTAATGGAGGGTATTTATTATTAGATGCTGAAAAGCTATTAAGCCAACCTCTTGTCTGGGCAAAACTCAAACTTGCATTAAAAACTCAACAAATTATTATTGAAAATCCATATTCTGAATTTAGCCAGCCTGGCTCTTATAGTTTACAGCCCGAAAATATTCCTTTGAAAGTGAAAGTGGTTCTTTTGGGCGATCCTGAAATTTACTACACCTTGCAAGAATACGATCAAGAATTTACTGAATTATTTAGAGTACTAGCTGATTTTGATCGCTATTTAACTAAAAGTGAAAGTAATTTAATTGCTTATGCCAACTTAATTCGCCAGCGTGCTCATAAATATAGTTATCCTGTTGTTTCAGATGATGCTGTAGTTGAGTTGGTTCGATACTCCCTTCGACGAGCCGAGCATCAAGATAAAATATCATCAAACATAGTACAAATTAATGACTTACTTGATGAGGCTAACTATTTATGGAACAAAAATGATAGCGAAGGAGAGCTTACTGCCGAGTATATTAATTTAGCGTTAAATGCCAAGCAAAGACGCACAGGCCGAATGAGTGAAACCTGGCTGAGTGAAATTAAAGAGCGGCAAGTATTGATTAATACCCAAGGTCAAAAAATAGCTAAAGTAAATGGCTTAACGGTTTTAGAAATAGGAGACAGTGTTTTTGGAACCCCTGCAAGAATTACCGCCACCGTTTATGCTGGTAGTGAAGGGGTAACAGATATAGAACGAGAGGTTGATTTAGGGAAGTCTATACATTCAAAAGGGGTGTTATTACTTACGGGTTATTTAGGGCATAAATATGGACAAGGTTTACCTGTTACCATTTCTGCCAATATTGCTATAGAGCAATCTTACGGACATATCGACGGAGATAGCGCCTCAATGGCTGAGCTATGTGCGCTTATATCTGCAATTACTCTGTTACCTATAGATCAAGGTTTAGCTATTACGGGGTCTATTAATCAGCATGGCGAAGTACAATCTATAGGTGGCGTTAATGAAAAAATTGAAGGTTTTTATCAACTTTGTAAAGATACTGGCTTAACCGGATCTCAAGGCGTTATTGTGCCGATGACAAATATGATAAATTTAATGCTATCACAAGAGGTAATTAACGCTGTAGAACAAGGACAATTTTCTATCTATGCGGTTGAAGATATTGACCAAGCACTTGAACTATTAATGAATACAACTGCTGGGGAAATGAATCGAACCGGTCGATATCCACGTAAATCAATTCATGCCATGGTATTAGACAAATTAGCTAATTTCTCTGAATTATTAACCGGTGGTGATGAGTAGTGAATGCACTAAATAATGGCAGATAATATATTGCTAAATGCAACATAACAAACAGGGGAAATACGAATGGATTCTTTCTAAATTAAGTGACTATTTGTACTTCCTTAAAGTGGCGAATAAACTAGGCAGTAAATGGAATTATATAATGGGGAGGTTGTTAGTTGCTTAAGTCGTCTTCTTCAATGTATTTACAAACCCTACTAATGAGTTTTTAAGTACCTTCAACTTGTTAATAAACTGAGTTTTTCACATTCCCTTCTGATTTTATATAATTTACTCACAAGAAATCGAATTTAGCACCCATAAAATAATTTTCTTAATATTTATCATGCAAAAATAAAATTCTTTTCTATAATTTCTTTATGTAGTCAACATTTTAAGTTGAGATAAGCTGTTACACAGTATTTTAGAAAAATAGTGTTAATGATTTATATTTTTATAAAGAGGTATGTATAAACTCAATAAAATAATAATAATAAAGACAAGATAAATATCCTCAAGCATTAGACTTGAACAATACTCACTTTCATAAACATTTTGTGTTGATGCTATATATACTCACCCTTAAAAATACATAACTAATTGAATTGTAAGAAATATTGTATTTATTTCAATTTGTTGACTATGCTATTTATAGACCGCTCAAATAGTAAACAATGAAATTAATAAAAATAACAAGAGGATGTTGATTGTGTCTAGCCAAATTGCTGAGCTCTGGCCTATTGTCGCGTTTTTTATCATTTTAGTCATCATGCTTATTGGCATGATGGTTTTATCTTATGTTATAGGCCCTAAAACACAATCAAGAGCAAAAAATACACCTTATGAATCAGGTGTTGTTGCCGTTGACTCTACGTCAGAATCCTCAAGTAACTCGATTAATTCGAATCGTCAAGATAATCATAGTCGCTTTACAAATCACTTTTTCCTTTATGCCATATTTTTTGTCATTTTTGACTTAGAGACTATTTTTTTATTTTCGTGGGTTATCGCTTTTGATGAAGTCGGTTGGATGGGCTTTATAGAGGCAACTATTTTTATCGTAATTTTATTAGTTGCATTAATTTATTTATGGCGCATTGGCGCACTTGAACTTAAACATCGCCATCTACCTTTTAAAGAACAGTACAAGTCTACAGTTCACCAAAAAAGTAGTCGAGGTAATTCATAATGGAATGGTCGTTAACAAAAGCTAAACTTGATGAACAAATGGGCCATGAAAAAGCTGAATTAGAGAAAGAACTTGAACGTAGTGTATTTGTAGCCAAGCTCGATGACATGATTAACTGGGGTCGAAAAAACTCTATTTGGCCTTTTAATTTTGGCCTAAGTTGTTGTTACGTTGAAATGGCAACGGGGTTTACCTCTCGTCATGATATTGCTCGTTTTGGTGCTGAGGTTATTAGGGCTACTCCTCGTCAAGCCGATTTAATGGTGATATCAGGTACTTGTTTTCGAAAAATGGCACCAGTAATTCAACACCTTTATGAACAATTATTAGAACCTCGTTGGGTTATCTCTATGGGATCGTGTGCTAATTCTGGCGGCATGTATGACATTTATAGTGTTGTACAAGGTGTTGATAAATTTATCCCTGTAGATGTCTATGTGCCTGGTTGTCCTCCTCGTCCTGAAGCCTTGCTAGAAGGACTATTATTACTTCAAAACACCATCGCGCATCAACCACGACCATTGAGTTGGACGGTGGGGGAGCAATCTATAAAACCTATCGCGAAGCCATCGCTTCGAGACATCAAACAAGAACATCGTATGCAAGTTGTTAATTTAGACTCACCAGATAAGTGTTAGAAGGGAGTATTGATGAGTAAAGGTAACAAACAAGTCGATGTAGGTAAAAGTAGGGATTGGCAAATGACATTTGCTGATTCAATCATTGATGAAATTACGGCTATATCTCCAGATTTAGAGTTGCTTGGGGTTACTGCAATTGAAAATATTGTTGATGACATACCAACCTTTTGGGTAAACAAAGATCAATTATTTACGTTGATGCAACTTGTCAAGTTTGATCTACATGATCCCTTTACAATGTGTTTTGATATTGCGGCTATTGATGAAACTGAGCGCCGAAATAAGGCTGGACATGTTAGTGATTTCACAGTTAGTTATCACTTGCGATCGCATCAGCGTAATCAAGATATTCGAATAAAAGTAGCGTTAACTTCAGGTGATAAATCTATAGTAAGTGTTTGTCAATATTGGAAGAATGCTAATTGGTATGAGCGAGAAATTTGGGACATGTTTGGTATTGTCTTTGATGGGCATCCCTATTTAACACGAATTTTAATGCCTAATACTTGGCAAGGCCACCCATTACTTAAAACGCACCCTGCTCGAGCAACTGAAATGGATCCCTTTACGCTACCTCCTGATCAGCAAGATAAAGAACAACAAGCCTTAAAGTTTAACCCTGAAGCTTGGGGCATGAAACGTAAAAACAAAGATGATGATTTTATGTTTCTCAATCTTGGGCCTAACCATCCGAGTGTACATGGTGCCTTTCGTATTGTTTTGCAAATGGACGGCGAAGAGATAATTGATTGTGTACCAGATATTGGTTATCACCACCGTGGTGCTGAAAAAATGGGTGAACGTCAGTCTTGGCATAGTTATATTCCTTACACCGACCGAATTGATTACCTCGGCGGAGTAATGAACAACTTTCCCTACGTTATGGCGGTAGAAAAACTTGCTGGAATTACCGTTCCTGATAGAGCTAAAGTTATTCGCATAATGACGAGTGAAATGTTTAGAATTTTAAGTCATTTGCTGTTTTATGGCACATTTGCTCAAGACATTGGCGCACTATCGCCAATATTTTATATGTTTATCGACAGAGAAAAACTTTTTGCCATTATTGAAGCTTTCACTGGCGCGCGTATGCACCCTAGTTGGTTTCGCATTGGTGGTGTTGCTCAAGACTTGCCAATTGGCTGGGATACCTTGGTACGTGATTATGTTAACTACTTGCCAAAACGTTTAGATGAATATGAAAAAATGGTTATGCAAAACTCGATTTTAAAACAGCGTACAGTAGATGTAGGTGCTTATACCACTCAAGAAGCTATTGATTGGGGAGTCACTGGTCCAGGTCTTAGAGCGACGGGTTATTCTTGGGACTTAAGAAAGCAACGACCGTATGGCGGCTATGATCAATTCGATTTTGAAGTCCCTGTTGGAGATAAAGGTGATTGTTATGATCGTTGTCGGGTTCGTGTTGAAGAAATGCGACAAAGTATTCGAATAATTGAGCAATGCTTAAATAATATGCCTGAAGGGCCTTACAAAGCAGATCATCCTCAAACAACGCCACCAGATAAATCTAAAACGATGACCGATATTGACACCCTTATTCCTCATTTTGTCAACGTTTCATGGGGGCCGGTAATTCCAGCAGGTGAAGTTTCAATGTTTGTCGAAGGAACCAAAGGAATTATGGGGTATCACTTGATAAGTGATGGCAACACTATGAGTTATCGCACCAGAATCCGCACACCAAGTTTCGCCCATTTACAAATGTTACCTGCGATATGCAAAGGCCAAATGGTTGCAGATCTTATTGCTACTTTAGGCAGTGTTGATTATGTCATGGCAGATGTTGACAGGTAGCAGATAAATACAAATTGAAATGCTAATCGAAGGGCTCAGGAGAATAAAAATAAAATGACTCAAGTGACTCAGCAAGAATCAAATGTCCAAGTTATTAATTCGATAACACTTGATTATCGTCAATATCTATCAAGCGATGAAATTAATGAAATAGAGCACGAAGTTAGCATTATGGAAACCCGTGAAGCTGCTGGAATTGAAGCGTTAAAAATTATTCAATTACGTCGTGGCTGGGTAAGTGATGACAGTTTATTGGCTATTTCACAATTATTAAAAATATCAACGGCCCAACTTGAAGGTGTCGCAACATTTTATAACTTAATTTATCGCCAACCCGTAGGCCACTATGTTATTCACATTTGTGACAGTATTAGCTGTCATTTACTGGGTTATAGCGAAGTGCTTGAGGCGATAAAATCTCATTTGGATATAGACTATGGGCAAACCACATCTGATGGGGTTTTTACTTTGTTATCAAATGTTTGCTTAGGGGGCTGTGATAAAGCGCCAGTAATGATGATTGCTGACAAACATTATGAGTATTTAACACCAGCCAAGGCGGTTGCCATTATCAATGGACTGAGTCAGTCATTACCACCAACATCTACACCACCTGAGAAGTCAAACGTTCAAACGCTAACTAAGGAAGGTGAGTAATGTCAGATTTAACCAAACCACTTACTCAATTAATTAACCTTGATAAGCCCTTATCAATTGAAGAATACATCAATAAAGGCGGTTACCAAGGGGCTAGTCGTGCAATAAAAGACTTAACGCCAGCACAAGTGCTTAACATTATTAGTGACTCAGGTTTAAAAGGGCGAGGCGGAGCAGGTTTTCCTACAGGAATGAAATGGAGCTGCGTGCCAATGTTTACCAATGTTGATGGCACAAAAAAAGACAATGCACCTGAATTTAAATACCTTGTTTGCAATGCCGATGAAATGGAGCCGGGTACTTTTAAAGACAGGTATTTACTTGAAGGAGTACCTCACCAGTTAGTTGAAGCGATGATCATCGCCGCACATACCATTGAAGCTAATCGGGCCTATATATTTTTGAGAGGTGAGTACCATTTAGCGGCAAAAAGATTACAAAAAGCGATCGATGAAGCCTACGAAAATAATTGGTTAGGTAAAAATATTCAAGGCACTGATATTTGCCTCGATTTGTACGTACACACCAGTGCGGGCAGATATATTTGTGGGGAAGAAACCGCATTAATTAATGCCCTAGAAGGCAAGCGCGCTAATCCAAGAGCAAAGCCGCCATTCCCACAGTTTAGTGGATTATTTGGTAAACCTACCGTGGTCAACAATGTTGAAACATTGAGTAATTTACCGCACATTTTAAAAAATGGTATTGATTGGTTTAAAGCCCTTTCACCTAATAGCGATCCTGGCACTAAATTATACGCCGCATGTGGCAGGGTAAAATCTGCAGGCGTTTGGGAGCTTCCTATGGGAACAACCATTAGAGAAGTTTTATATACCCACGCCGGTGGAATGATGGATGGTTATAAGCTCAAGGGTTTATTACCCGGCGGCGCCTCTACTGATTTTTTATTACCAGAGCACCTTGATACTCCTATGGATTTTGATTCAATTTCCAAAGCTGGAAGTCGATTAGGTACAGGGGGATTAATTGTACTTGATGACAAAAACTGCCCTGTGGCTATGGTATTAAATTTATTGCAGTTTTTTTCCCAAGAGTCCTGCGGATGGTGCACACCTTGTCGAGATGGTACCCCTTGGGCTGTAGAAGTGTTAACTCGTATTGAAAACGGTCAAGGTCGCCCTGAAGATCTCGATACACTCGCTAACTTATGTGACTTTATGTGGCTAGGGAAAACTCATTGTGCCTTGGCCCCTGGTGCAGTTGAACCGTTAAAAAGTGCTTTAAGGTATTTTCATGATGACTTTGAACAACATATAGACAAAGGCTGTTGTTCGTATTCATCAAATCAATCATCCGTTCATACTGCGACTCATCAAGGAGGGCACTAATATGAATGATTCCTCTTCTTTAGATAGCGATAAAGGCAAAGAAAATAATAATAAAGTGACCATTTATATTGATGATGTTGCTCATCAGGTTTGCGCTAATGATAATTTACTCGCCGGTGTATTATCTGAAAAGCTTAATTTACCTTATTTTTGCTGGCACCCCTCAATGGGCTCTGTTGGCGCTTGTCGCCAATGTGCAGTTACACAATTTCAAGATGAAAATGATACTCGAGGTCGTATGGTAATGTCGTGTATGACTCCGGTTACTGAAGGTATGCGTATAGGGTTAAAAGATAAGGGATCAGAAAAGTTCAGAGAGCAAGTTATTGGCGCTATGATGACCAATCATCCTCATGATTGTCCAGTATGTGCTGAAGGTGGTGAATGTCACTTACAAGATATGACCGTAATGACAGGACACACTTCAAGAGATTATGTTGGTAGTAAACGCACTTTTACTAATCAATATTTAGGTGAGTTTGTTGGTCATGAAATGAATCGATGCATCACCTGTTATCGTTGTGTACGTTTTTATAGCGATTATGCTGGCGGAGAAGATTTTGGTGTTTATGGCTCAGCTAACCATGTGTACTTTGGTCGTCAAACCGATGGCGAATTAGAAAGTGAGTTTAGTGGTAATTTGGTGGAAATTTGTCCGACGGGGGTTTTTACTAACAAACTTTTTTCGGCGCATTACACCAGAAAGTGGGATTTACAATCGGCCCCTTCAATTTGTGCTCATTGCTCAATAGGTTGTAATACCAGCATAGGTGAACGATTTGGCAGCGTTAGGCGAGTTGTTAATCGTTTTAATCATGATATCAACGGATATTTTTTATGTGATCGTGGGCGTTACGGTATTGGTTTTGTTAATAGCGACAAACGTATTCGACAATCAAAAGGCATTAAGTTTTCATCAAAACAATTAACCAATTTAGATTTAGCTAAATCTTTAGTACATTTTCGCGGCGAAAAATTCATTGGTATTGGCTCTGAACGAGCGTCATTGGAAGCCAATTTTTATTTACAGCAACTTGTGGGTGAAGATAAGTTTTCTTCTGGCTTGTCGAACAATGAAATGGCAATGGCAAACGAACATCAAGCGATGTTACATCATTATAAAGCGCCAAGTTTAAGTGCTATAGAACAAAGTGATCTGGTGATAATTATTGGTGAAGACATTACGCAAACATCCCCTAGAATGGCACTATCTGTTAGGCAAGCATTGCGTAATAAAAGTATTGAACTTGCGAGTGCTATGGGTATTCCTTCATGGCAAGATGCTGCCGTGCGCACCATTGGTGGCGAACAACTCACCCCGCTATTTTCACTTAATAGTGTGTCAACAAAGCTCGATGGGTCAAGTAAACAAAACCTTATATTATCGCCTGACAAGATCTGTGAATGTTTATCAAACATTATTCAAGTGCTCTGTGCATTTATTGCTGGGGATAAAGTTGTTACTTCAAATGTGATTGATGCATTGAAAGATGAAGCAACGGTAGTTTTTGTAAAGTCCCTTGCTGATGCGTTATTGATAGCAAAAAATCCACTTGTTATTAGTGGTTGGAGTCTACAGTCAGCCGCTTTGTTTGCCCAAATCAATCAATTAATGGCAACCCTTCATAGTGAACCATTTATTGCTCATACTCAGCAGGCATCCAAGGCAAATTTAGCCATTTTACCACGAGGGTGTAATAGCATTGGCTTGCTATCAATACTTGATGAACAAACATTATCTATCGAACAAGTACTTGATAAATTAGTTGCTGAAGAAGCTCAAAGTCTTGTTTTGCTTGAACAAGAGATGGGCGGCCTGAGTGAAGCACTGTTACAAAATTTAAGAGAAAACTGCCAAACCCTGATTGTTTTAGATCACAGTGAAAGTCCAATAAGTGAACTCGCCGACATTGTTTTACCTGTCGCTGCGGTAAGTGAAGGCGACGGGCATTACGTTAATTATCAAGGTTTAGTGCAGCGTTACCATCAAGCTCACCCCCCTGTTTTGCCCATTCAAGACAGTTGGCGTTGGTTAGACTCTTTAGCTAATTGTATTTTTAGCGTCAATAAAATGAATAAAGACAACGTACACCATCATTCATTAAAGCAATTAAACGAATCTTTAAGTACCCAATTTGAACATTGGCCTGTTGACCAGCGATACTTTAATCAATCAAATAATACCGGTAGCTCAAATGAGAAAGGTATTGCCCGCCAAACACACCGTGCCAGCGGGAGAACATCTCAAATGGCAAATATTAGTGTTCACGAAAATAAAACGACCCAAAGCCAGTTTGATAGTTTTAATTTTTCTATGGAAGGTAGTGTCGCTTCAACTAATGATGAAATGCCATTTACTTGGGCACCTGGTTGGAATTCAAATCAATCGATTAACCAATACCAAACACAAGTGGGTGGGGAACTGATTCATCGAACCCAAAATTTGTTTTTGAATTTTGATAATAAACGAATTAATCAACACAATGAAAATGGTACTAATAGAACACCGCAGGTAAGCAAAGAAAATTTCGGCTTTATTTTTGTTAATCAAATAACTTGGCATCAAGGTGATTGGCAAGCACATAATATTCCTGAGTTTTCCTTACTGCATAAAAGAAATATAATTTCAGTATCAGTACAGTCTGCGTCTGAGAATGAATGGCAAAATGGACAATATTTAAAACTTTCGTTTAATGTTGAGGGTGAAGAGCTTTCAATATTAGCCACTTTACAAACAGTCGAGTATATACCCAAGGATTTAGCTTTTGGACAAATTGTAGAACTGTCTACCAAACATAGTAATTTAAGTTTATCAATATCATTACCTGATAAAGCAGACATTGCACAACATCAACAAAAAGAAATTATTCGAATTGAACAAGCGAAAGTAAGCAAAGCCAATATTCTTACACAATTAAAAATTAACGACCAAACCATTCCTATTCGCTTAGTGTCAGGAGGGTTAGATGATGTTTAATTTAACGCCTGAGGGCATAGGTGTTTTCTGGAAATTTGTCGAGATAATTATTATTTTAGTTTTACTTATACCTATTGCCGCCATGTTGGTATGGGTAGAGCGTCGTATGATTGGCATATGGCAAGATCGATTGGGACCAAATCGAGTTGGCCCTTTTGGTATTTTACAATCTTTAGCTGATTTATTAAAAATTCTTGGTAAAGAAGATTGGGTTCCCCCTTTTAGTGAAAAAGGCATTTTTATATTAGCGCCATTAATAGGCGCTATATGTGTATTGATGAGCTTTACTGTTATGCCATTTTCTCCAAATATTGGTATATCAAATCTTAATATAGGCTTATTGTTTTTTTTAGCCATGGCATCACTTTCTGTCTATAGCGTAGTACTGGCAGGCTGGGCATCAAACTCTAAATACGCACTATTAGGCAGTATGCGAGCAGCGGCTCAAATGGTGAGCTACGAAGTGTTTATGGGGCTTTCAATGATGGGCGTTGTGCTGCTTACGGGGAGTTTTAATCTACGTGAAATTGTTCTCGCTCAAACCGATGGTTGGTTAATTCAAACCCAATTTTTAGGATTTGTTGTCTTTCTTATTGCTGGAATTGCCGAAAGCCATCGCTTGCCTTTTGACTTACCCGAAGCTGAAACTGAATTAACTGCAGGTTTTCATACGGAATACTCAGGATTAAAATTCGCTTTGTTTTTTTTAGGTGAATACCTAAGTGTTACATTAATTTCAGCTATGTCAGTGGTATTGTTTTTTGGTGGCTGGTTAATGCCTGAGCCACTGGCATCATGGTTACCTCCTTTGGTGTGGTTTATTCTTAAAGTTTTTTTCTTTGTCATGTTTTTCATTTTATTAAGAACGTCTCTACCACGGCCTCGTTTTGATCAGTTATTAGCTTTTGGTTGGAAGGTAATGCTACCACTGGCATTAGTTAACCTTGTGGTGACTGCTGCTCTTAGGTTGGGAGGTTTGATATGAAACTCCTTATTCTAAAATGCCTCAATGTAATGAAAGGGAGAGAATATTATGCTAAATAAATTATTAAGTGGCACCTATAGTCAATTTCGCACGATGTTCTTAGTCCTAAAACACACTTTTACTAAAGCTGATACGGTGGAATATCCAGAACAAAAACCTTATCTAGCACCAAGGTATCGTGGTCGTATTGTTTTAACCCGTGATCCTGATGGTGAGGAGCGCTGTGTCGCTTGTAATTTATGTGCTGTAGCATGTCCTGTTGATTGTATTGCTCTGCAGCAGACCATTGATGATGACGGTAGAAAAAGAGCTGAGTTTTTTAGAATTAATTTTTCTCGTTGTATATTGTGCGGCTTTTGCGAAGAGGCCTGTCCAACTTTTGCTATTCAGTTAACGCCTGATGTTGAGTTAGCTGAATATGAACGACAAAACCTTGTTTATGAAAAAGAAAATTTGCTTATAAATGGTCCAGGAAAATACCCGGATTATAATTTCTACAGGCAATCTGGTATTGCTGTTGGTGAAAAAGGGAAAGGGCAAGGCGAACAAGAGAAACCGCCAATTGATGTTAAGGGGTTAATGCCATGAGTGAAAGTTCGATCAACATAGAATACTTTTTCTATTTAGCAGCATCATTGGCAATTATTGCCAGCATTAAAGTGATCAGTACTCATAAAACGGTACACGCCTTGTTGTATTTAGTGGTGTCATTATTAGCGGTAGCGGTTTGCTTCTATTTAATGGGGGCACCTTTTGCTGCTGGCCTTGAAGTTATTGTGTATGCCGGTGCTATTGTTGTGCTTTTTGTTTTTGCGGTGATGATGTTTGGTTTAGGCACCGATGAAACTCTTAATGCCCCGCAAGTTAGAGGGTTAAGTATTTGGACAGGCCCTGTGTTAATTGCCATAAGTTTGTTAATTGAACTTACCTATATCATCAGCCATTCAGGGCTACAAAAGCAACTTACCATTAATGTGGTTGATGCCAAACAGGTAGGCATGTTGCTATATGGACCATATCTGTTAGCTGTTGAATTGGCATCGTTTTTACTGCTTGCAGGTTTACTTGCAGGTTACCATTATGCCAAGCCAGAAGGGCAAGGAGGGCATGTATGACAAATATTCCTTTAGAGCATGTGTTGATTTTTGCCAGTATCTTATTTGTCATTGGTTTTATCGGCGTTATCGTTAGAAAAAACACCTTATTCATGTTAATGAGTCTTGAAGTTATGCTAAATGCCGTTGGTGTCGCTTTTATTGGCGCGGGTAGTGCTTGGCAGCAACCCGATGGACAAGTGATGTTTATTCTTATTTTAACCCTTGCTGCTGCAGAAGTTGCTGTTGGTTTGGCGTTATTAATTCAAATGCATCGACAATTTCAATCACTAAATATTGATAAACTCAATAAAATGAGGGGTTAATGATGACGGAAAATGTTTACAGCTTTTTTGAATCCCCCATTCTTGCGCTACTACCTTTCTATCCATTGGCAAGTTTTTTACTGTTAATTATCTTCGCCAAACGTTTATCTTGGTCACAAGCTTCAATATTAAGTATTGGTGCTATGTCGTTAAGTGCGCTAAGCAGTGCTGTGATGGTTTATCAACTGCAGTATAAAGAGCTTCAAGTGATCAGTGTACATTTGTGGTCATGGTTTAGTGTCGGTGAGGCTAAAGTCAATTTTGCTTTCTATCTTGACGCACTATCTAGTGTAATGATTCTAGTGGTTTCTGGCGTCGGTTTATTAATTCATATTTACGCTGCCGCATATATGAAAAGCGATGAAAATTTTAGCCGATTTATGGCTTATATGAATTTATTTATTGTTGCTATGTTGATTTTAGTGCTTGGCGATAACTTAGTACTTTTATATTTAGGTTGGGAAGGCGTGGGTCTTTGTAGCTTTTTACTTATTGGCTTTTGGTATCAAGAGAAAGCGAATGTACTCGCAGCTAAAAAAGCCTTTATTGTTACCCGTATTGGCGATACAGCTATGGCCATAGGGTTATTTATGTTGTTCAACTCGTTAGGTGAACTTAACATTGTTGAAGTTACCAAAGCTGCACAAAGTAGTTGGCAAGTGGGTAATGACAATGCCTATTGGATAGCTTTATTATTGCTTGGTGGCGCAGTTGGCAAATCAGCACAATTGCCATTGCAAACTTGGTTACCTGATGCAATGGCAGGTCCTACACCGGTAAGTGCATTAATCCATGCAGCTACTATGGTTACTGCTGGCGTATATTTAATTGCACGAATGAATGGTTTGTTTTTGTTTGCTCCTGAGGTTATGCAATATGTTGCATGGATTGGCGCGATAACGCTTTTATTGGCAGGGATTGCAGCTTTAGTACAAACTGATATCAAGCGTGTATTAGCTTATTCAACCATGAGTCAAATAGGTTATATGATGTTAGCTCTTGGTGCTGGAGCTTGGTCGGCAGGGGTTTTTCACTTAATGACCCATGCCTTTTTTAAAGCCTTATTATTTTTAACTGCAGGGTCTGTAATACTGGCACTTCATCATCAACAAAACCTTTTCAAAATGGGCGGTTTATTGAAAAAAAATCCAGTTGAAGCAGGACTTTTTTTTGTCGGGTTAATTTGTTTATTGGCGTTACCAGGAACTTCCGGATTTTTCTCAAAAGAAGCGATTATTGCAAAACTTTGGTCATCACCTACCGCAGGTGCTGGTTTATGGTGGTGTGCGATAATCGGTGCGTTATTAACCAGTATTTATAGCTGCAGATTATTCTTTCTCGCATTTCTTGGCCAAGAGCGAGAGCGAAATGATAATAAACACAGTGACCATGGGCAAGATGATAAGGCAAGTATGATGAGGTTCTCCTTGATAGTTCTCGCTGTATTATCTTTATTTGGCGGTATAATCTCTTTAGATTTATCATCCGTCTTTGTCAATAATCAATCTTTAATCGAACATACAACAGAGCCTAGTTGGTTACACCCCTTAGCTATCGCTACTCCGTTTATCGGTATAGCTTTTTCTTGGTTCTACTTTAAGAACTATCGAGAAAATAATGGTGAGCCAATCGCTGAAAAGCAGACGGCATTGATACAATTTTGTCGTAACGGTTTAGGTTTTGATGTGGTTTATCAGTTTTTATTAGTCAAACCTTATTGCTGGTTAGCTAAAATTAATCGATTAGATTTTATCGATCAACTCATCATGCTTAACGCTTGGTATGTCAGTCTTTGGCATGATGTTTTATCGGCTATGCAAAATGGTAAATTACGCTGGTATGCTGCTGCTTTGGGGTTAGGCGTAATATGTTTCGTGGGAGTTATTGCTCTTGGGGATACTGGGCTCGGAGGTAAAAACTAATGATGATAACAATTATGATGGCTGGTCTTATTATTGCTGGCATTTTTGCCTGGTTCATGGAGAGTGTTAAAAAGCATAGTGCCCGTTGGATTGCCATTTATTCAGTTTTCGGCTTTTTCGTGTTCTTTATTACTTCAATTATCTCATCTCCTCTGAGTTTTAGTAAACTTAACGTAATAACAAGGCTTTCGTGGATTAAAAGCTTGAATATTGAATATGCCTTAGCGCTTGACCATTTAAGTATTGTTTTATTGTTGTTAACTTTATTTTTGTCACTCATTTGTATATTAGTTTCATGGCAAGAGATTACTGATAAAACCGGATTTTATTATTTTAACCTTTTGGCTACTTTTGCAGGAATTATAGGTGTTTTTTCTGCAACAGATTTATTTTTATTCTTCTTTTTCTGGGAAGTAATGTTATTACCAATGACAGCTTTAATCGCTATTTGGGGACATGAAAACCGTCACTTTGCAGCGATTAAATTTTTTATCTTTACCCAAGTCAGTAGTTTATTAATGCTGATTGCAATTATTGCTATGGCGTATTTTCATTTTTCTCAGACAGGTAAAATTAGCTTTTTCTATCAAGACTGGTTAGCGCTAAATATGCCAATAGATCTTTCTCGTTACTTAATGTTAGGGTTCTTTATTGCCTTTGCCGTTAAATTACCTTCATTTCCAGTGCATTCTTGGCTCCCTGACGCTCATACTCAAGCGCCCACTGCTGGTAGTGTATTACTTGCTGGTGTTTTACTCAAAACGGGTGCATATGGATTAATTCGCTTTGTAATCTTTTTATTCCCAAAAGCAAGCCAAGAGTTTGCACCTGTTGCAGTATTACTTGGAGTGATTAGTATTTTATATGGCGCAAAAATGGCTTTTGCTCAGCAAGACTTTAAACGTTTGGTCGCCTACAGTAGCATCAGCCATATGGGCTTTGTGATGTTGGCATTATTCTCCTTTAACGCCGTTGCGTATCAAGGCGCTATTATAACGTTGGTTGCCCACGGTTTAAGCAGTGCTGCATTATTTTCAATGGCTGGAATGGTCTATGCTCGATTACACACCAGAGATTTAAATGAACTAGGGGGCTTGTGGAATAGTGCACCACGCATGGGCGGCTTTGCATTAGCTTTTGCTGCGGCTGCATTTGGTTTACCTGGTTTGGCAAATTTTGTTGGTGAATTTTTATCTTTGGTTGGTGCGTATCAAGTATTTCCTGTTGTTGCTATTTTTGCTGCTCTGGGGCTTATTGGCTCAGCAGTTTATGGCATGTTGTTATTTCAACGATGTTTTCAAGGACCAGAAACAAGCGATATTATTGATTTATCTCCGCGCGAATTAACGATTTCAGCTAGCTTATTTATATTATTAGTCATACTGGGACTCTTTCCAAATTTACTATTCACCTCTTTTGCTTTTTTAGGAGGCAAATAATATGACTGTAGCTATGCTTCTTGCCATTTCTCCTCAATTGGTACTTTCATTTGGTCTCGTTATTGGTTTATTGCTCATTGCATGGCGTCGATCTCAGCTTAGCATTCAGCTTCTAACTCAAGTTATTTTAGCTGCTGCACTCATGTTTAACTTTAAGTTGTTATCGATTGAAGCTATACAGATCACACCGCTATTAAAAGTTGATCATTATGGTGCTTTCGCCTTTATGCTCATTGCACTTTCATCTTTAGTTGTGGTGAGTTTAAGCCGTAGATTGTTGATCTCTACAACCGAAGTTCATGATGAGTACTACTTGTTAATATTACTTGTGACCTTAGGAGCCTCCGTACTTGTTATTAGTGATCATTATGCGAGTCTATTTCTCGGCTTTGAATTAATCAGCATTGCGCTTGTTGGTTTAGTTGGCTATATCCGTAATAGCGACTTAGCTGTTGAAACTGGTTTTAAGTATTTGATATTAAGTGCAAGTGCTTCAAGCTTTATGTTATTAGGAATCGCCTTTATTTACAGTCAAACAGGGCAATTAAGTTTTTCTCTATCTTCACCTGTTTCTGGCAATGAGATGGCCGTAAATACACATTTTTATAGTATTGGTATTTTGTTGTTTTTTACAGGTATAGCTTTTAAGCTTTCTTTATTTCCTTTTCATTTATGGACGCCAGACGTTTATCAAGGCTCTCCAACGGTTATTACATTACTTATGGCTACAGTTTCTAAGGTGGCAATGTTTGTCGTGTTAATAAAGGTTTGGTTTGCCATGAAAGCAATTGGTGGGGGACAGCATGAGAGTTTATCGCAGTTAATTACCATTATTGCTGCTTTATCTATGTTAGCGGGTAATGCACTGGCTTTACTTCAAACCAATGTTAAACGGCTATTAGGGTATTCATCTATTGCACACATGGGATATTTACTGATTGTATTGCAAATAAGCTCAGTAAAAAATATTGATTTTGCTTGGCATAGTGCTTTATTTTATTTAGCAGCCTATGTGCTAGCAAACATTTCGATTTTTACGGCACTTATTATTAGCTCACCACAAAATGATGTATATGTTGATCAATGGAAAGGATTATTTTGGCAAAACAAACCCTTAGCTACGCTAATTATTATTGCTGTTTTGAGTTTTGCCGGTATCCCCCTAACGATGGGGTTTATAGGGAAGTTTTATTTATTAACTTTTGCCACTCAGGCAAAACTTTGGTGGTTAATCGCTGCATTAATTGTCGGTAGTGGTATAGCACTTTTTTATTATTTACGCCTGATATTTGTATTATTTTCCTCGAAAAATAAAGTTATTAGTAATACTTCTGATTTGATAATAAACAATGGCATTGGGTTAAAAATCACTAGCCAAGTTTTTGTTATTTCTTTGATTATAATTGGAGTATTGTTTGGTCTATTTCCTGACACTGTCAGTCAATATATTGTCTCTCACTAATTTTAGAATAATTACAATTTGGTCAGTTTGACTAAATTGTAATAACTGTTTTAAAAATATAAAAACACTGATGGACTAAGTTGTTGAAATTAAGGCTTAAAATATGTGGCTTGATATTTGATATAAAGAGAACACTATATAATTACAAAAATGAGTACAACAATGAATTTCACTAAATCAGTTCTGGCATTTTCTACACTAGTAATACTTAATGGATGCGTGGTGGTAGCCTCACCTTCATATGCAGATGTTCATTTAACAAAAGAGCTTACCTTAGATGCTAAATCGCTTTCTGAATTAGAAGTTGAAGCTGGCGCAGGTTCGTTATCTATTATAGGACAAGAAGGATTAACTGAGATTCAAGTGAAAGCTGAAATTTATACTTCATCAGAGGATCATAGTGATTATGAACTTACCTTGTCTGATTCTGGATCAACAGGACATTTAATTGCAAAAAGAAAAAGTCACTCAGGATTTTGGTCAGGAGACTCACACTCTGCCCATATTGATCTAGAAGTATTAGTGCCACAACATTTAATGCTAGATATTGAAGACGGCTCTGGTGATGCCTTAGTTAAAAATATGAATTCAACGGTTAAAGTTAAAGATGGCTCTGGGGAGTTAATTATCCACAATATTGCAGGAGATGTAACTATTGTTGATGGCTCTGGCCGTATCCAAATAACTAAAGTTGTCGGAAATCTTGATATAACCGATGGCTCAGGTGAAATGAAGGTATCAGGTATTAAAGGCCATATTGAAATAGAAGATGGCTCTGGCTCAATCACCGTTAACAATGTTGAAGGCAATACTCATTTAGAAGATGGCTCGGGTGATTTAACTGTTTCTCACGTTAGCGGTATGGTTACTGTAAAAGACGGCTCCGGAGATATTGATGTACAAGATGCAGGCGGCTTAAAAGTACTTGAGACAGGCTCAGGAGGTTTACGTATTAAAAATGTCAAAGGTGAGTTTGAAATTGATAGTTAAGCTCAAAGACATAGCATAAATAAACAAAAGCCTAAATAATGAAATATTTAGGCTTTTGTATTTATTCATGTTTTACCAGCTCAATCAGAAGAGTATAAATAGCGATAAAGTAACATGATTGTCCTTGCATATTTTTTCTTACTCGGTATAATGCGCGCCTGAATAAAGAACTCCTCAGATGAGGCTTTATTTTAATGAGTGGGGTATATACCGCCCAATAGACTTTCCCAAGCTAATATTTCCTATGTATTAGCAGAATGTAGCGTAAGAATACGCTTTGAGTCTTCCTGGTGGTTTCCTCGTATTTGTACGCGGGTTACAGGTTGGCTTTTCTAAATTATTTATTTCTTAATTATTTATTGCTAAATAATAGAAGTATCTATCTCTAGTAATGTCGCTGACACCTGCCTTGAGAAGACGAAATTAAATATGACTGATCAAACCAATGCCGCTATCGGCTTTGAAGCTTTAGGCTTGCCTGAAAATTTATTATCTGCAGTAACTACATTAGGTTTTACTGCATCAACGCCTATCCAAGCGAAAACCATCCCTCTTTTACTTGAAGGAAAAGATGTATTAGGTGAAGCGCAAACAGGAACCGGTAAGACCGCTGCTTTTGGCTTACCTGCATTATCTAAAATTGATACATCTCTTAAAAAACCACAATTAATGGTTTTAGCACCAACACGTGAACTAGCAATGCAAGTTGCTGAAGCCATTGAAACTTTCGGTAAAAATATGAAAGGTTTACGAGTTGCTACTTTATATGGTGGTCAATCTTATGGTCCACAATTTCAGCAATTAGAGCGTGGTGCTCAAGTAGTTGTTGGTACACCTGGCCGTTTGATGGATCATTTACGTCGTAAAAGCCTTAAATTAGGCGACTTAAAAGTATGTGTTCTTGATGAAGCTGATGAAATGTTAAACATGGGCTTTTTAGAAGATATTACTTGGACACTTGATCATGTGCCAGATAATACACAAATGTGTTTATTCTCTGCAACCATGCCTGCAGGTATTCGCAAGATAGCTAATCGTTTCTTAAAGTCACCTGAGCACGTTAAAGTTGCTGCCGTTAAGAAAGAAAAAGCGAATATCACTCAATACGCATGGAAAGTAAGCGGTATTAGAAAAATTACTGCATTAGAGCGTATTGCTGAAATTGTTGATTATGATGCGATGATTATTTTTGTTCGCACCCGTAGCGATACCGTTGAAGTTGCTGAGCAACTAGAAAAAGCAGGTTACCCAGCACTTGCATTAAATGGTGACTTGAATCAAGCACAACGTGAGCGTTGTATAGATCAAATGAAATCAGGTAAATCATCTATTTTAGTTGCTACTGATGTTGTTGCACGAGGATTAGATATCCCGCGTATTTCATTAGTTGTAAATTATGACTTACCTGGTGATAACGAAGCTTATGTTCACCGTATTGGTCGTACAGGTCGTGCAGGTCGTGAAGGTACAGCAATTTCATTTGTTCGTCCTCGTGAAATGTACTCAATTCGTCATTACGAGCGTTTAACTTCTGGTATTGTTAAGTCTTACGAATTACCAAATATTCAAGAAATTGGTAAAAAACGTATTGAGCGTACAAGAACTGAAATGGCAGCACTTGTTGCAGATAAAGATTTAGCTGCGATGCGCGAAATTGTTGAAGCAATGGCAAATGAGTCTGAAATGTCGATGACTGATTTAGCCGCTGCATTATTGTTCCAAAAACAATTAAACCAGCCATTACAGCCAAAAGAAGATCCAAAACCTCGACGTGAAACTCGTGAACGTAGCGATCGAAATGACCGCAATGATCGTGGTAGCAGAGATGGAGGCCGTGGTCGTCGTGATGCTCGCTCTGATTCACGTTCAGAAGGTCGTGGCAACAGAGACAATCGTGCAGAACGTCCAGCTCGTAAACCAAAGTCAGTTCGTAACGATATTGATTGGCAAACATTCCGCCTAGAAGTAGGTAAAGAGCATGGTGCTCGTCCTGGAGATATTGTTGGTGCAATCGCTAATGAAATATCACTCGATAGCAGCTACATTGGTGCTATTAATTTGCACGACAAGCATAGTTTTGTACAATTGCCTAAAGGTATTCCGGCAGCTTCTTTTAATCAGTTAAAAGGTGTTCGTGTACGTCGCCAGCCATTAGCTATTACAGTTTCTGATGCACAAGTGGAAAGTAAATCTAAACGTTCTGAACGCCCACGCTCTGAACGTCCACAAAATTAATTCTCCTTTTTAGGGAATATATTAAAAAGACGCTTGTAGCGTCTTTTTTTTTTGCATAAATTCGTACGATAGCAATTCTTAATTTTCACCACCGCCTAATTTACTCTAGTTAGAAGCTGAATTTCACGATAATAATAGAGAGGTTTAGTGCTGACCATCTACAATAAATCAATCCTACCCCCTTTAATTTCACACGTGTAACTATATCTATACACCTGTGCGATAGTGCTTATATACTCTAGGTCTCTATCATCTTCTATTCTATTTTAATCATCGTAAATTATCTTTTACAAAGCATTGATTACCACTATTGCTCTTAGGCTTTTCCTTAGTGACAAAGACCTAGATAATGATTTCATTAAAGCGAAACAAGTCCTATAAATGAGAGCGATAAAGATGACTGATGTTAAAAATCCATTAAACTTACGTGGTATTGAATTTACAGAATACGCAACACCCGATAGCAATTTTATGGAAAATGCTTTTTATGGTTTTGGGTTTTCAAAAACAAAGAAGTTTAAAGGCCGTGATATCGATTACTTTAATCAAAATGATATTCATTTTTTACTAAACAATGAAAAAGCAGGTTTTTCTAAAGAGTTTGCTAAAAGTCATGGGCCAGCCATTTGCTCTATGGGTTGGCGTGTAGAAGATGCAACTTTTGCTTTTGATGAAGCACTAAAGCGTGGAGCTAAGTCTGCGCAAAATGTTGAAAATAAATTACCATACCCTGCTATTTTTGGTATTGGTGATAGTTTAATTTATTTTGTTGATAAGTTTGCTACGTCTGAAAGTAATCCAGGCTCTATATATGAAGATGATTTTGACGCTTTAGAGACTCCTGTTTTAGTCGAAGATAAAGGTTTTTTGCGTGTTGATCATTTAACCAATAATGTTTATCAAGGCACAATGCATAAGTGGGCCGATTTTTATAAAAATGTTTTTGGTTTTACTGAAGTACGATACTTTGATATTAAAGGCGAAAAAACGGCTTTAATTTCTTATGCTCTACAATCACCATGTGGTCAATTTTGCATTCCGATCAATGAAGGTAAAGGCTCCAGTAATAATCAAATTGATGAATACTTAGATGAATATAATGGCCCTGGGGTTCAACATTTAGCCTTTATTACTGATGATTTAGTTGGCTCTTTAGATAAACTCAATAAAGATATTATTGATACTTTAAATATCGTTCCTGAGTATTATGACGATGTATTTAAACGCATACCTTGGGTTAAAGAAGATCATAAGCGTATTCAAGACCATCAAATTTTAGTCGATAGTCAACAAGAAAATTCGTATCTGTTACAGATTTTCACTAAAAATATTTTTGGCCCTATTTTTATAGAGATGATTCAGCGAGTAGATGATCAAGGGTTCGGTGAAGGTAACTTCACTGCGCTGTTTAAATCTATTGAATTAAACCAAATGGAACGTGGTGTTATTTAAATTATATTTCCTGATATGAACTTAGCCCTAACTGATAACATTGGTTAGGGCTTTTTTATGGTTACTTTAAGTATAAAGGTTTGGCAAGTTTCGCTAGTGCAATAACAATATAAAAGTTACATTAAAAACTGGGCTAGTTATAATCCACGTTCGTGGCAGCGCAAAAATCTATACTTAACCTGAACTCGGGATAATGAGCGCTTGATGTTTAATAAAAATCAATTGCTTAGCTAAACTAACATACTTAATGATTCACCTGAGAGCATGAGTTACTCAATCAATGTTTCAATTTATTCGCTTATCAAGGCAAAACGTTTATGAATAGCTAGCTATTTATCGACGTTTTAACGCAGGAAATAGGATAAAGAGGAATTTTGAGCAAGTGCTGCTTATCCCTAGTTCAGGTTACTTATTTATTATTTCAATGAGAATATTATGATTGTAGAAAATGTGCTTCCTGAGCACTACCCTGAGATGTTAATAGTTTGGGAGAATTCAGTCCGAGCAACTCATGACTTTATTACAGAAGAAGATATTGAGTTTTTTAAACCTATTATTATAGAGCAGGCTTTTCCTGCTGTTACGTTGAGATGTGTTAAAGATGTAAACTCGTCGATTCTTGGTTTTGTTGGTATCCACGAAATGAAAGTTGAAATGCTATTTGTATTAGACGAAGCAAGGGGACAAGGTCTTGGTAAGTTGTTGTTGCAGTATGCAATTGATAATTTTAGTGCTAACTGTGTTGATGTGAATGAACAAAACCCGCTAGCGGTAAAGTTTTATCAACATATGGGCTTTAGTGTTGTTTCACGTTCGCCTACCGATGATATGGGCAAGCCATTTCCAATATTACACATGAAGTTATGATACTTTGTTGTAGTTAAAAAAGCGTTAAAAGAAGCGCTTAAGGCTAATAAGTTTAAGCGCTTTCCTTTATTTAAAGTCCTTTGAATAAACGATATTTACCTTAAGCACTTATCGATACTTCCAAATCTTTTAAGATACCGTCATGTAATTTATAAATAAAACCGTGCACGGTTATTTTTTGATTATTACCCCAAGCTCTTTTGAGTATGGTACTACTTGATACGTTGGCAACTTGTTCAATAACATTAAGCTCGCACATTAAATTAGTTCTTTCGGTAAGATCTTCAATATCATCAAGCCTTTGCTGATGAAAGCGATATACATCACTTATATGCTGTAACCAATTATCGATTAGCCCATGGCTTTTATCGTCAAGCGCTGCACTTACACCACCACAACCGTAATGTCCGCAAACAATAATGTGCTCTACCTTTAAAATATCAACAGCGTATTGAATAACAGATAAACAATTTAAATCAGTATGAATAACTTGATTAGCTATGTTTCTGTGAACAAAAACCTCTCCAGGTGCCATTCCCATTAAACTATTAGCCGGTACTCTAGAGTCAGAGCAACCAATCCATAAATATTTAGGTGATTGTTGCTCTGAAAGGTTTTTAAAAAAAGAAGGGTTGTCTTTTTTTACTTTTTCAGCCCATTGCTGGTTATTATCAAAAAGATGCTGTACTGACGACATAAGGACCTCAAAAGTGGCAATATTAAACGCTGGTTATTGTTTTTCAATAGTGTAGCAAACAGTGACATAAAATGTCATCGGACAAGTTGAATTATATGCTGTTATAATTAGTGATAACATAAATGGTAGAAAAATTTAAATGGCGTTAGTCTGGGTAATACATATTTTAGTTAATACTAAAAGCAAGCAAATGAACTAATGAAGCAATTAGCCAATGGTGTAGAGTTTGGTAAACTTGCCCGTAAATCCTCTATTTATCCATCAGGAAAAAAGGGCGGTGACCTTGGTGAATTTCTTCTAGGACAAATGGTGAAAGCTTTTGATAATGTTGTTTTCAAAAAAACAATCTTAAAAGTTCATGGCCCGATCAAAACAAAATTTGGTCACCACTTAATTAGACTATTTACCACAATTAAATACGAGAATTAATAATTATCCTCTTCTTTTTCTTCTTGCTCTAGTTTTGAATTTCTTTTCTTTATGTTTTGTTTTTCTTGCTCTGTTAAGTTGAACTTTTTAGCAGACCTTTTTAACACAAGAACGCTTGATACGATCATAGCTAAAAAAATTATAATAGTGAATAATGCAGTTACAGACATTTTTGTACTCGAAAACTCAGTAGGTTTTAGCGCTCAAAATTTTTGTGAGCAACTCAAAGACATTCGTTAATTGATTTTAATATAATTAGATAATATTACTTGATTTGATTTCATTGCCTAGTTATTTTAGTTATCAAATTAAAAATAGTATGTGTCATTTCATTTTTTTCAGCTGTTAGTTCTATAAATAGGCATTTTAAAAATGATAATTTAAAAATCACTTAGCTATCTAACCATAAAAAATCATAGGTTGTTATATGTTCAATCGTTTAAATATCAAGCTTCTTTTACCTACAGCTGGAATTGGTATTTTATTTCTTATTATAAGCTTCTTTGTTTTTGAGACATCAGTTGAGAAAACAACAGTTATTGTAGTTTTACTATCGATGGTATTAGCTCAATTATTTGCAGGTTTTCTATACGCACAAAAGCAACTGATGCAGCGTATTGATACGCTTCAATCTTATATGAATAAAGTTGTCAGTGTTGATGAGGCGCCAGATTCATCATTAAAAGACGCTAATAATGATGAACTAGCTAAAGTGGTAAACGACTTATCTGACTTTATTCGTAATCTATCTGACGTTATGGCCGATATTCGAGGTGAGTCTGAAGCGCTTAATCGAGGTTCAAATCATTTAACTGATAAAATGTCAGAGTCAGTTAATGCTGTAGATGAGTCGGCTAATCAAATAGCGCAAATGGCTCAATCAATTGATCAGGTTGCATCAACCTCTCAGGTACTTTCAACAAGTGCCGCTCAAGTAAGTGATACAACTAATCAGGTTATATCGCTCTTATCTCAAGGGAGCTCCTCTTCTAGTACTAACCAACAAACATTAGAAGCATGTACTAAAGAAGTTAATGCTACCGCTGAGGAATTATCACTCTTACAAGATGAGTGTTCACGTATTGGAAGTGTGCTTGATGTTATTCGCGGTATTGCCGATCAAACAAATCTATTAGCTTTAAATGCCGCGATTGAAGCAGCAAGAGCGGGTGATCAGGGAAGGGGATTTGCTGTTGTTGCCGATGAAGTACGTGCACTGGCTCATAGAACTCAAGAGTCAACAGTAGAAATACAGTCAATGGTTGAAGGGCTACAAGAAAAATCGACCAATGCGGTTAGTGCGATAGTTCGAGGTCAAGCCTTAACTCAAGAGAGTTTATCTCATTCAGAAGAAGTAGTGGAAGCGTTACAAAAAATTGGCACTGTATTTACTGAGATCGATAGCTTAACTTCTCAAATTGCTAACGGCACCAATGAACAGCAGCAATCAACTGCATCTATCAATGATAATATGATGGCAGTAGTTTCGTTAAGTCAGGATATTAATAAAAGTCTCTCGGGGGTGTCTCAACATGCCAAACAACAACAACAAACTACTGAAGCAGTAGATATAACGCTAAATCGTGTCTGTGTATAATCCCAAACATGTGTAATGAGAAAGGTTAGCGACAATTTTATTTCGTAATCAACTATTTGGTTGATTACGTTTTTTAGCTAGGGTTTGCAGTAGTTTTGATTGTTCGTGTAAACTTGTTCTAACGAGGATTTCTCTATCATCTTCTCGGATATGATGAAAAACTACTTTATGGTGTTGAATGTCAGTATCATTGGTTTGGTTTGTTAATACTTCAATTATTTCACCCATACAATAAACGGCACAACTATTATTTTCTAAAAATATTTTTAGCTCTAACATTTGACCGACCTCAAATGACTGTTCAGATGAAAAAATTAAACCTCCACCTCCGAATTTATGCCCTTTAAAACGATTTTCCTCCTGATATTGTTGGCTAATGATATAACCAATAAGTAAGTCAATTTTTTGAGTTTGATGATGCAAATATTCAACTAATTGCCCTGCAACCGAGCTGGTAACTCCTTGTAAGGGTCTTAAAGCGGCTTGATCGATATGCACAATATCGCTAGCTATTTTAAAAGGTAAGGGCATTTGCTGCATAAACTGATCATACGATGGCAAAGATGTATCATCAACTAAGGTAATATTGACATTAAAGTCATGTTCAATAGAAAAAAACTCATCAAACTGTGCTAGTTTTGTTTGTAGATCCAATGTTGTCATATCATTATACCTTTGAATATTCCTTGATTAACAATGGGTAGTTTAAAGCGAATCTTTCAATAAAACACCTTTATTTACATAATGTTTATCATCGCTGAGAATCATTGTGTTATGCTTATTATAACGTTAAGAGCTGGTAAAAAGCTCAATAGAATTCTTTAATAAAATTACAATTAATTTAATTAACCACTTTAGTAGCCATATTATTCATGTTTCAACCTGTTAGTCTTTTTATTGGTTTGCGTTATAGCCGTAGCCAAAAACCCTCCGGATTTGTTTCATTTATTACCTTTTTCTCTATCGCAGGAATATTGCTTGGTGTTGCGGCTTTAATAACAGTGGTCTCTGTTATGAATGGTTTTGAAGGCGACTTAAAAAAGCGTATTTTAGGTTTAGTCCCTCATGTCATTATTGATAATAATGAAAAACCATTACAGAATTGGCAAGAGACAAGAGCAAAGTTATTACTGCAACCCCATGTACAACAAGTTAGCCCCTTATTGGAATCTGAAGCTTTAATACAATCAACATCTTCACTGCAAGGTGTTTTATTGCAAGGCATAATGCCTGAATTTGAAAACCACAGCATTGTGAATAGCCATATGGTGGCCGGCAGTTTAGCAAGCTTATCACAGGGCAGATACAATTTAGTTTTAGGTCGTTCGCTAGCCCGTAAATTGAACGTAAGTTATGGCGATACTATTAGACTGGTGCTACTGAATAAAACTGTTTTTACCCCGATGGGCAGGGTGCCTGTACAACGTACTTTTACCATCAGTGGTATTTTTAATGTTGGCTCACAAGTAGACGGTTCAGTTGTTTATGTTCACAGTGAATTTGCAGCAAAATTACTTAAGCGAAAAGGGGATGGTATAACTCAGCTTCGCTTGTATCTTGATGATGCATTTAATGCTGAACTAGTGGTGAATCAATTATCAAAGAATATGACTAACACAACTGACAATCAATTAATGTTTACAACCTGGATTCAAAGTCAGGGGGTATTGTTTTCTTCAGTTAAAATGGAGAAAAATATGATGTGGATTATGTTGAGTTTAATTATATCTGTAGCAACTTTTAATATTATTTCAGCGTTGGTTATGGTGGTTATCGACAAGCAGGGGGAAATAGCCATTTTAAAAACCTTAGGTCTGTCACGCAGCAATATTGTGAAGATATTTATTACTCAGGGTATGGTAAACGGGCTTTGGGGAGTAATTATTGGCTCTGCTTTAGGGGTATTGATAACGCTTAATTTAAATACCTTAATTTCTACCCTTGGCATGAATTTGTTTGGCGCAGGTTATGCTTCTCAAACATTGCCCATTCAACTTGAGGGTATGGATGTAGTTGTTATTATTATTTCAGCATTAACAATGAGTTTTTTAGCAACTTTGTATCCCGCATATCGCGCCTCTAAAACACAACCTGTAGAAGTATTATGTCATGAGTAAAAACTGTGTATTTCAGACTAGAAAAGTATGGAGATTTTCCCAATGAGTTATGTTTTACAGTGTGTTGAGCTTTCTAAGTTATATCAGCAAGGCAATATTGAAACTTCAGTGTTAAATAATCTTAACTTAGCGGTTGAAAAAGGTGAGTTACTGGCGGTAGTGGGTAGCTCTGGTTGCGGAAAAAGTACTTTTTTACATCTTGCCGGTGCGCTTGATAAACCTAGTTCTGGCCACGTTATGATCAATTCAGTTGATATTCATCAATTATCAGATAAAGAGCAAGCAAAGTTTAGAAATAGGCATATTGGCTTTATTTATCAATTTCACCATTTAATGATGGAGTTTTCAGCACAAGAAAATGTTGCTATGCCATTGTTGATCCGTGGTGACAGCCCCAAAAAAGCATTACTCGAAGCTAAAAACATGCTCGAAAAAGTAGGATTAAGCCATAGGGCACACCACAGACCTTCCGAGTTGTCAGGTGGAGAACGGCAACGTGTTGCTATTGCCCGTGCATTGGTAACCAAACCATCGCTAATATTAGCAGATGAGCCAACGGGGAATTTAGATTTTGAAACAGCTGCGCAAATCTTTCAATTATTAAAATCACTTAATGCTTCTGAGAATACAAGCTTTGTTATTGTTACTCATGATTTAATATTGGCGTCAAAAATGGATCGACAATTAAATTTAGTAAAAGGACAGTTAGTTAATTTAAACGCGAAGATGAATGAACAGGAAGCGAGTAATGTTTAAGCCGTTAGGGCTATTTTTAGGGCTTAGGTATGTTCGCAGCCGACATGGAAATGGTTTTTCTTCATTTATTTCAGCTTCTTCAACCATAGGAATAGCCTTAGGGGTTATGGTGCTGATTGTTGTTTTGTCTGCAATGAATGGTTTTGAACGAGAGCTTTCACAAAAATTGTTATCAATTGTTCCTCACGCTGAAATTATTTCAGTAAACGAGCCTATTAACGATTGGCCAGCAAAGATTAAAAAAATATTATTACACCCTCAAGTTATTTCTGCCGCACCAATTATTAAAATGGCGGGCATGATGCAAAAAGGTAATCAATTAAAAGGACTGGGCGAAATCAGAGGTGTTGATGTTGAGCTAGAGCAACAGGTATCTTCAATTACCGATATTATGGACAAAGGGCACTGGCAAGATTTAAATCGTGAAGACGTTTTAGCGGTGGTTATAGGTGCAGGTATCGCTAAAAAGTTAAAGGTAAGTATTGGTGACAAAGTACAATTGTTACTACCTCGGCCGAAGGAGACAGATAATTTACAGCAAAGTAAGATATTTTCTGCTCCGTTAAAGCGTAACATCACCATTGTTGGTATCTTTAAGTTTGGCGGTACTATCGATGATACGTTAGCTTATATGTCGTTAAAAAATGCTAATAAATTGATGGCTTACCAAGATGAACAAACTCAAGGTTTTAGGTTGAAAATTGTTGATGTCTTTAAAGCGCCTTTAGTTGCTCGGCAAGTGGGTGATGATTTTGATAGTTATGTATACATTTATAATTGGACGGGTACACAAGGGCATGTATATAACGATATTCAATTAGTACGGATGATAATGTTTATTGTTTTGGTCTTGGTCATTGCCGTTGCCAGTTTTAATATTGTTTCAACACTTATTATGGCGGTTAATGATAAAAAAGGCGATATTGCTATATTGATCACCATGGGGGCAAAGTCTTCAGTGATCATGACTGCGTTTATTATTCAGGGCTTGATAAATGGATTGTTAGGGGGTGTCATTGGCGGTAGCTTAGGCGTTTATCTTGCGTTAAACCTTACTGGATTTGTTTCATCGATTGAGTCATTTCTAGGATTACATTTTTTATCAGCAGATGTTTATTTTATTGACTATATTCCGACACAAGTGAATAGTTCTGATGTTTATATTACGGTAGTTACTGCATTAGTAATGAGTTTAATTGCTACCATTTACCCTGCTTGGCGAGCAACAAAAGTTGAACCGGCTCAAGTTTTAGGTCAGCTTTAAGCTGTTTCTAGATTATTTATAGTTTATTTTTGCAAGTTGAATTTCTCAGCTTGCAAAACTTTCTACTTTCTACTTTCTTTGCGTTTTTTCCAATGTTTAGCCACTGAAAATCGCCAAGCTCCTTGAATTGCAAAATATCCAACTATTGAAAAAAGAGTGGCTAGAATACCACAACCTGTTATAAATGCAGGGCCAATGGTCGATAAACTGTCTATTACCCATTGCCAACTTGCCTCAAAAATAAACTCTTTTTTATTAGCACCTAATGCCCAAGTCCCTACTAAATAACAAAAATAGAAAATTGCTGGCATAGTAATGGGGTTAGTTATCCAAACTAAGGCGACTGACAATGGTAAGTTTGCATGAAATAAAATAGCAGCGCCAGCGGCTAAAACCATTTGAAATGGAACAGGGATAAATGCAAAAAACAAACCGACAGCAAATGCTTTTGATACTGAACGTCTATTTAAGTGCCATAAATTTGGGTTGTGTAGTAAGTCACCAAAAATCTGTAAGTGTTTATTATTTTTAATGGTGTGATGATCTGGCAACCATCGTTTAATGATTTTTTTAGGCATAGGCTCTACAATTATAGTATTACGGAAAATGCTTTTCTAACGCATACACTCATCAAATATGAGGATCACTATGGATTGGTGGTTATTAAGCTTCTTTATTGGCGCTATTTTTTCATTATTTTTGCCGATAGTACCAGAAATATCTAATCTGTTGTTATTTATTACACTAGCGGCTGCATTATTTTGTTATCAACCTTTAAGAAATACTAGTGGGGTATTTTTTGCAATTGCTTGGTTGCTATCTAATGGCTTTGTTTATAACTCTGTTTGGCAAGATAATGATTTGTCCCCCCAGAGTATTGCTAAACAGTCTCATTTTGTCGAGGGACATATAGTTAATATTCCGACAAAAATGAAAAGTATTTATCGCTTTAATTTTCAAATAACTCACCTTAATGACCAAATTTTATCATCACCTTTCCTTATTAGACTACGATGGGAAATGGATAAAGAAAATAAAAATCGCTCTTTATTTCAAGGTCAAACCTACCGATTGAAAATTAAATTTAAACCTGCCCATGGCTTTGCCAATGAAGGTGGTTTTAACTATCAACTGTGGTTAAAGCAAAAGCAGATAGTTGCTACAGGTTATGTAAAAAATGATAAAGACAACCGATTAATTAATTCAACCATTAGCTTTAGACATCAGCTATATCAGTCATATCTTGAAAACTTACCTGAGCATCAGCTATCGTCACTGCTTTTAGCATTAGCCTTTGCTCAACGCAGTGAAATGTCCCCTGAAATTTGGCAAGTATTACAGTCCACGGGAACCCAACACCTCATAGCTATATCGGGTTTGCATTTAGGTCTTGTTGCGAGTGGCAGTTTTATATTCTTTATTTTGTTTATACGTATACTGCCACTGAATAAATTATTGCCGAAAAAAGTTCAGCAAAAGGTAGTCATGCTTAATCTTAGGTATGTTGTATTGTTGATGAGCTTAGTTGTTACCTTTTTTTATGGTTACTTAGCAGATTTTAGTTTACCAACAATGCGAGCCTTAGTGATGATTGTTTTATATTGGCTAATGAGGCTTTTTGGGATTAAATTACCGATTAAACGCTGGTTTTTAGTGACAATATTTTTATTAATCTTAATTGAGCCTTTTAGTCTATTTAGTTCAAGCTTTTGGTTGTCACTGTATGCGGTATTCATCATTTTTATCACTTTGTGGCGATTTTCTTATGTGTTGAACAAAAGCGATAAAACATGGCAAACAGTTAAAGGCTTGTTGGTCATTCAGTTGTCTTTAACACTTTTTTTATTGCCACTAACCGCATTGTTTTATCAGCAGATTTCAATTATTTCTTTTCTAGCAAATTTAGTTGCTGTACCGATAATGAGCTTTATCATTATACCTTTGTCTTTAATATCTTTAGTTTTACTACCTTTTAGTGAGTTTTTGAGTCACGGAGTGATGGTGTTATCTTTGGAAATACTGCAACTGCTTTGGTGGTATTTAGTTTTACTTGCGAAACAACCTTTTTCACTGCTTTCTTTATCTCAAATACAAGGGCAGTTTATCGCTATTTTTATCAGTGTTATTGGCGTTTACTGTTTTGTTTCACCGTCTTTATTACCTAGGATTAATTTAAATAAAGATTTAAAGATAGCTCTTGATAAGGCGTTCAATGCAAGTAGTAACATCAAAAAGCATAAAATACGATTTGTAAGCATGATAGTCACATTTGCCACTTTGCTGATAATAACGCCTCTTTTTTTAGTTGCTAACCTTAAATATGATGATATTGATAAGATGATGTCAGATAAAAATTCAGTTATAACATCCAATAAAAAGCAATCGCAAAACTGGCAAGTGAATGTATTAGATGTAGGGCAAGGGCTTGCAATTATTATTCAAAAAGGTGGTCATGCAATTCTTTATGATACTGGTGCAGCTTACCCTAGTGGCTTTAATTTAGTCGACGCTGTTGTTCTTCCCTATTTGAAGTTTCATGGTATTAATAAACTCGACAAAGTTATCATTAGTCATAGCGATAACGACCACGCAGGTGGGCTGCAGACCTTAAGAGAACAAATTAATGTCGAAGAATTTATTATCAATGATGCGTCCATACAAGAGCCTGGCAGTAAATATTGTTTGATTAACCAAAGCTTTACTTGGCAAGGACTGAACTTTATGCAACTTTGGCCTACTGTAAATAAAGGTAAGGAAAATGACGATTCATGTGTTATTCGTATTAGTGATAACTCTCATAGTGTATTATTAACAGGGGATATATCAAAAAAGGTAGAAAAACAATTGATTGTCAATTCACAACCGAGCGCTACTGATAATCAACAAACCATAACCTCAATACATTCAGATATTCTAATTGCCGCACATCATGGCTCAAAAACCTCTTCAAGCATTGAGTTTATTAAACATGTAGCACCTGAAACCGTCATATTTAGTGCCGGGTTTATGAACCGTTGGCAAATGCCAAACAAAAAAGTATTACAAAGGTTTAAAAACGCAAAAATACAAACACTCTCTACTAACAACCAAGGAATGATTCGTATTGAATTTTTTACCAAAGAGATAAAAATTCACACTTACAGGCGAGATTTAATGCCTTATTGGTTTGTAAATTAAAAAAGCAGATTTAATTAGTTGGTTGAATGAAAAAATAACGCTAAAATAGCCAAGTATTTAATTTGTAAGTCATTGAGAGACTCCATGTCCGACGCTTCACCAGCTAATAATTTGTCATCACCTTCAGCTAATATTTCACCGCCTGTTAAAGAACAAATCACGACATGGCAAACTTTTAGACGATTAATGACCTTTGCTAAACCTTATAAGTCTGCTTTTATTGCTGCTATTATCGGCATGATAGCTTATGCTTCGGTAGATGCTTATGTATTTTCTAAGCTCCAACCTCTTATTGATAAAGGCTTTTCAGCTGAAGGGTCAAACTTTCTGAAATGGGCTCCTCTTTTTATTATTGTGATGTTTGTTTTACGCGGCACTGCTCACTTTGTTGGTAATTATTGTTTAGCTTGGGTGGGAAATAATGTTGTTGCTGACTTAAGGCAAAAACTGTTTGAGCATATTATGAGCATGTCTGTTTCATTTCATGATAAAGAGTCTACAGGTAGTTTGATTGCTAAACTGACCTATGACAGTGAGCAGGTTTTAAATGCTACCAGTAAGGCACTCATTACATTAGTGCAGCAAGGTGCTTTTGTTATTGGTTTGTTGATTGTGATGTTTTATAACAGCTGGCAATTATCATTAATTTTTTTGGTTATCACGCCTATTATTGCTGTTGTTGTTGTCTTTGTTTCTGGCCGATTTAGAAAAATCAGTAAAAACATTCAAGGGGCGATGGGCCAAGTAAACAGTGCAGCCGAACAAGTATTTAATGCACATAAAGTGGTAATAACCTTTGGCGGTCAACAAGGTGAGTTTGAGCGCTTTAAAAAAATAAACAAGCATAACCGTCAACAGCGGATGAAAATGGTAGGTACCAAAGCTTTTAGTGTGCCACTTATTCAAATTATTGCTTCATTTGCCTTAGCGGTAGTTTTATATGTTGCTAATATTGAGAGTATGCAGGAGAGTTTAACTGCTGGCAGTTTTACCACTGTATTAACGACAATGGCGATGTTACTTCGGCCTTTAAAATTGTTGACTACAGTAAATGGTGAGTTTCAAACGGGCATGGCAGCAGCGATTAGTATTTTTGACGTTTTAGATCAAAAAATAGAGAAAGACGAGGGAACATTAATCCTCAAAACTCCTAAGGGAGAGCTAGCTTTTGAAAATGTAACTTTTAGCTATGTAGGAAAAGAGCAAGCGGCACTAAAAAACGTTTCTTTTAGTGTTTCTCCAGGACAGACATTAGCATTAGTTGGCCGTTCAGGAAGTGGAAAGTCGACAGCCAGTTCATTATTTCTTCGGTTTTATGATGCTAATAGTGGTGAAGTACAGGTTGATGGAATCGATGTTGAGCAATATCAGCTCTCCAGTTTACGTCAACAATTTGCTTATGTATCACAACAAGTTGTGTTATTTAATGACACAGTTGCCAATAATATTGCTTATGGAAAACCTAAAGCAAGCCGATCTGAAATAATAAACGCTGCAAAAAGTGCTCATGTAATGGAGTTTGTTGAAAATATGCCACAAGGCCTTGATACCTGTATTGGTGAAAATGGCGCAATGCTTTCTGGCGGCCAACGTCAACGTATTGCAATTGCTAGAGCATTATTGTGTGATGCACCTTTTTTAATTCTAGACGAAGCAACCAGTGCCCTTGATACTGAATCAGAACGACATATCCAAGATGCGTTACAAGTATTACAAAAAAATAGAACCTGTATTGTGATTGCCCATCGGTTATCGACTATTGAAAATGCAGATAAGATTATTGTTATGGAGCAAGGAGAAATCATCGAACAAGGTGATCATCAATCATTATTGGCTGAAAAAGGCGCTTATGCCCAACTGCATAATTTTCAATTTAGCTAACATTATGGACACAGAAATTAGTTTATGCGCTTAATCGAAAAAGTTTGGTTTAAATCTCATGCGGCTAAATGGATAATAGTTCCATTACTGCTGCCTTTAACTGCATTATTTGCTTTGATTAGTAAGCTCAGACGGTATTGTTACACAACAAAAATTTTTAAATCTTACCGGATAGACAAACCTGTTATTGTTGTTGGTAATATAGGTATTGGTGGTAATGGAAAAACGCCTGTCGTGGTATTATTAGTAAAGTTATGCCAAGAGCTAGGATTAACACCTGGTGTAATAAGTCGAGGTTATGGAGGCAATGCTCCTAATTATCCTTATTTGCTTAACGATAAAAGCAGCTCGATTGAGGCAGGTGACGAGCCCATATTAATATATCAGCGCTGTAAGGTACCTGTAGCTGTGGGCGCTGATAGAGTCGGCAATGCTAATTTATTGGTCTCTCAAGGTTGTGATATTATTTTAGCTGATGACGGATTACAACATTATCGCCTAAAAAGAGATGTTGAAATTATCGTTGTGGATGGTAAACGATTATTTGGCAATGGTTTATTATTACCTTCCGGCCCATTAAGAGAAGGCCTTTGGCGACTGAAAACAGCCGACCTTGTTATAAAAAATGGTGCGAATAAGGAAACAGTTATTGCTAATGAAGTGGTGATGAATTTAAGTGCTACCGTCGTTTGCCATTTAATCTCTGGCGAAAGAAGACAGTTAGCTGAGTTTATCCCACAAAATAAAGTGATAAATGCAATGGCCGGTATTGGCTCTCCTGAACGATTTTTTGCTACCTTAGCTGAGCTGAATTTTGACATACATTTCCGTAAGGGATTTGTAGACCATCATAAATTTTCTTTAATCGACTTTGGTTGTTTTGATAATGGATTACCTTTATTAATGACGGAAAAAGATGCAGTTAAATGTAAATCGTTTGCTTTGGATAATTGGTGGTATTTGCCTGTAGATGCGGTTATTTCAGCAAGTGAACGTGAACAATTAAAAACAAAACTAAACAATTTTTAAATACAAAAATGAGAGATAAAATGGCTTTTGATACAAAGTTAATGGAAATTTTGGCATGCCCAGTATGTAAAGGTAAGCTTGATTTTAAAAAAGAGCAGCAAGAATTAGTGTGTAATTTTGACCGTTTAGCGTATCCAATAGAAAAAGATATCCCGGTATTATTAGAAAGCGAAGCTCGCCGTATTTCTTTAGACGAAGATAAAGTATAGGGAAGATTATTATGTCGTTTGTAGTTGTTATTCCTGCTCGCTTTGAGTCTTCACGTTTACCTGGAAAAGTGCTCGCTGATATTAATGGCAAGCCTATGATCCAATGGGTTGTTGAAAAAGCAAAACTCAGTGGTGCTAAACAAGTGATAGTTGCTACGGATAACGATGAAGTGGCTAATATCGTGGCTAGTTTTGGTGGTGAAGTTTGTAAAACTCGCTCTGATCACCAGTCTGGTACAGAGCGTTTGGCCGAAGTGATGGAATTATACAATTTCCCCGATGATGAAGTGATTGTTAATGTTCAAGGAGATGAGCCATTTATTCCCCCAGAGAATATTAGCCAAGTAGCTAACAATTTATCTACGCAAGACGGTCACCTACAACAAGCACGTATGGCGACATTGTCGATAAAAATTTCTTCTGTTGAAGAGACTTTTAATCCAAATGCAGTAAAGGTTTTGTGCGATAAAAATGGCTATGCTTTGTATTTTAGTCGAGCAACTATTCCTTATGATCGTAATCGTTTTTTAAATGTGGAAAACGTTAAAGAGGTTGGTGATTTTTATCTTCGCCATGTGGGGATTTATGCTTACCGTGCGAGTTTTATTAAGGATTATGTTAATTGGCCTGCCAGCGATCTTGAACATATTGAAGCACTGGAGCAGTTGAGAGTATTGTGGCATGGCGAAAAAATACATGTAGATGTTGCAAGCTCTCATGTGCCTGTTGAAGGTGTCGACACAGCGGAAGATTTAGAAAAAGCACGAATTTATGCTAAAACATTATCTATCTGAGTACAGAGATTAAAATAAACTGGTATACATTAGGCTAGCTCTGATAGGTAAATATAACCTAACGTTCTTTATTCAGACGACTATATTTATTCAATATAGAGTCAAGATGGTTGGCAAACGCTTGACGATCGCTTTGACTTAAAGGGGCTGGGCCGCCAGTTTGAATACCGCTGGCGCGCATAGTGTCCATGAAGTCTCTAATATTTAGCCGTGATTTGATGTTGCTGGCTGTATATAGCTCACCTCTTGGGCTAAGGGCATAAGCTTTTTTAGTGATTACTTCATCAGCTAGCGGAATATCAGAGGTTATCACTAGATCGCCTTCCACCACCTTTTTAACTATCTCATCATCTGCAATGTCAAAACCAGCGCTCACCTGCATAAATGAAATATATCGAGAAGGTGGTGTTTTCAAATGATGGTTGGCAACTAAAGTTGTAGTGATTTTAGTCCTATCTGCAGCCTTAAACAATATCTCTTTAATTACTACCGGACAAGCATCCGCATCGACCCAAATTTTCATACACACTCTTAACTGACAAGTAAAATACCTTTTGTATTTTAACTAAGCAAAGCACGCTTTTACAAGCGTTAAAATTTATTCTAAACTTAAGATAATTAATAATTGAAGTAGGTATTTTTTTTGAAATTTGTGTTATTGGCAATATTTGCATTTTATTCGTCGATTTCTATTGCAGCAATTGAGGATAAAACTCAGATTTTATGGTTAACCGATGACAAGGATGATGAAAAAAATTATTTAGAAGACAATCAGCTTTCTATTGGCACAGATACCATAAACTTAGTGATAAAGGCTTTAAAAAATTATAAGTTGACCTTTCAATTAGTCACAATTCCAAGAATAAATCTATTACTTAAATCTGCTGACAATATTTGTGGTGCTAACAGAGTTAAAACAAATGAACGTGCGTTAAACAATATTTTTAGTTTACCTATAAACGTCTACCCTGGCGTGAGGTTATATTACAATAATAAACACTCTGATGTACCTAAGAGTATTATTAATCAGCATGGCGAAGTGAACTCCTTATCTGAGTTATTTAAAATGCAACCAGATAAAGTTATTGGTCTTTCTAAAGGGCGCTCTTTTGGTATGTATTTAGATAAGCAGATCAGTCAAATTCCAAAAGAAAATGTAATTCTTCGAGCTGGAACCGGTCGATATAAAGCCTTGATGGAAATGCTATTGAAAAAAAGAATCGACTATTTAATTGATTTCCCCACTGAAGTTAAACGCCGAATGGATTTGGAGGCACTAAATGGTAGAATAAACGCTTCGGCTGATATTACGTCTATTGCTATTGCTAAGAGTCCTGCGTTTATTTTTGGTCGAATTGCTTGTACCAAAACAGTTGTGGGTGAAGCGTTTATTGCTGAGGTAAATGAAATTTTATTAGCACTTTATAAAAAGCCAACTTTTTATCAAGCCCACGCTAGATATATTAATAAAAATGATTTAGTGGCTTTTAAAGTATTATTTGATCAGTATTTCAATAGTTTAATTGTTAAACATTAAATGCTGTAATACAAACCCATCAATTTTCGGTATTAACTTTATAATAGATTGATGTTTGAGATCTAATACTTGCCAACCATCTGTCGACATAATCTCCAGTTGAATGAAAACTATTTTTTGAGGGTGCCTTTGCCAGTGACCTTTAATTTTAAAAGTCCCTTCCAATGTGTTAATTCTTGAAATGTTAAAGTTATTCACTTTTTGTAATGATTTCCACTTTATTTTTCATGTCCTAATTAAAGAGTTTTAGTCATAAAATACTTACAGCCAGTTAATGGATAATTTTTTTGAGTCCAAGTGATGTTATAACCATGCTTTTTGTAAAAAGGCATGGCTTGGTAGTCTAATGTATCGAGCAAGCATTCTTTACAACCACGAAGTTTTGCTGCTTGTTCTATTTCCTTTAATAATTTATTGCCGTAGTTTTGTCCTCGAAGCTCCTCGCTTACCCATAGAGTCGTTAAATGAAGCCAATTTCCAAAAGTATTTCCTGAAGCTCCAGCGACTACCGTTCCTTCATTGTTTTTAACCGCTACTGTAATAGGGTAGCGATCATTGATCTCTCTATTTGCTCGGTTAAACTCGATAATTTTATTATCAAGAAAATTGATTAAATCTTGGTGAGGGCTGTCAATCAATTCTATTTTCATGTTTATCGCTTAAAAAAGTGGGCTGTGTTTTCTGTTATTGTTGAATTTATGTTTGAAAAATCAAATCGATTTTCAGAAACTTCAATAATTTTCATAACAAAATAACTCTCAGCGGTAGGGGTATAATTTTTTGACAAAGGATTCATAAATCCATGTTGGTAAGATGTTTTAAAGCAACGGACATTATCTATAAGTGAGAGTGACTTTATTGTTTGCTCAATATCGAAATGTGGTTCTGTTTTCGGGAAAACTAATGTCACAGGGCAGCATGGCACAACATCAAGTTGATTTCTTATCTGACTTGGGTAAAAACCAATAAAATTAGATATATACTGATACTTTATTTTATTGGTTTTATTTATTGAATTATTAGCATCCATACTTTTCCAAGTCGCAGAGGCGCCGGCACTAAAGGCGATAACTATAGTATCACCTGATAATTTCTGTATTGCTTGTGTTACTTTTTCTGAATAATTTTGGTGTCCACAATTATTTATAAAGGTTTTGTAAGCCTCACCTTCACCATTGAAATTTTGCTCTATTCCATTATAGGGATCAACTATCTTTAAATTAGCTTCTGTTTGACCTACTAGCTGTTTAGCAAAAGATTTTACATATTGGTTTAACCCAAATATGTCGGTAATGATTAGTATAAGCATGACAAATATTGCCCTTTTTACAAGAGTGTTTGACCCATTTTAGGTATATTTTATAGTAACAGGTACTATAGCAATACAATGTAAATTTATTGTTAATTATAATTTGTTTCAAAATATGTATCATATATTTATTTTTTTACAAATCAGCTATAGTTTTGTCACCAATAGTTATGGTGAAATTTTAAAGGGATAAAATGAATAACAATAATTATACA